>ERZ773260.916-NODE-916-length-40900-cov-8.134582_pt1 | contig 40900 bp, 35 predicted proteins | sample MGYA00511387_ERZ773260 | MGnify/ENA primary metagenome ERZ773260 (study PRJEB29015, sample SAMEA2737745) | human gut metagenome | biome: human gut; feature: human-associated habitat; material: faeces | place: China | collected 2012 ...
ATATCCTTGTCCGGCATCTGTCTTCCATGCAGGGAAAGGATGTCAGTGAATACGGGAAACGTGGTCCCCGAAAAACGGCTCTGCCCTGCTCTTTTTCCCAAGCACCAGCAATGACGGCCACAAACAGCATGGATGCAGGAGATGCAAAAGGCTTCACGGCTCCTTCTTTTGCTTGTGATCGGCAACCAGCATATTCGGCCACAGGGTTCACTTCATCTGCCAGGAAAGCTGTTTGTCAGGATACCTGTCTTCACCCACTATCCCAACCAGTTACAGCAAACATTTCCCCACTTTCCACAGCAAGATTTCCAGGGAAACACGTAGCTGCCATATCACCTGACGGGGCTTTGGCTTCCCCTTCGGTGACTTCCTGTTCCGCTGAAAACAGTATCAGGACAGACCATCCTCACGGGATGTTCTGCCCTGATACCTTGCTGCTATTGCGTGAAGAACTTTTGTCCCGAAATGATCTGAACCCGAATACAATTCATGAAATCTTCAAGCGATACTTGAATAACTATGCTCCTGTCACTGTACCTGTGGAACCTGAAGCCTCACCGGTACACGTTTCCCGTAAAAAACGTGGGATTCGACTTTCTACCTTCATCCGGCGCTATACAGAGAGCAAACTGGCGGATAAGCGTTGGACGGCGGATAATTTGACTACTCAGCAAGGACGACTGGAAACCTTGATAGAGATCCTGGGAGACAGGGATATCCTTCAGTTGCAACGAGATGACCTGCGATATTATCGGGATACGCTACGCAAACTTCCGCCCAACAGGAAAAAATCTCCGCTGTACAAAGGGAAAAGCATCTCGCAAATACTGGCCATGTCTCCTGCAACCACTTTGAGCATCAAAACCGTCAATGTGACTGTGGAAGCTGTCGCCAGCATGTTTGAATGGGGCATCCGTGAGGGACTGCTCACTGCCAACCCTGCGAAAGCCTTGCAAATCAGGGATACACGAAGAGATATCGATTTACGGGAAGCTTTCACACAAGAGGACATCACCCTGCTCTTCTCTCCCCAGACATTCACGGAAAGCAGCGTCAAGCATCCTTCCTTTTATTGGGCTCCACTTATTGGGCTCTATACCGGTATGCGTCTTGAGGAGATATGCCAACTGCACTGTTCAGATATCCGGCAGGAGCAGAACATCTGGTATATCGATATCAACACTGACCATCACGACAAGCGTCTCAAGAATAGAAATGCATTCCGCAAGATACCTGTACATAATGATCTGCTAGCCTATGGTTTTATCAAATATGTTGATAGGATGAAGCTGAATGGTCAGGAACGCCTTTTCCCTGAGCTGCGTAAAACTGAGAAATGTCCCAAGTATGGTCATATGGTCAGTAATTTCTTCAGTCGATATATCGAGCGTTGCGGAATCACAGGAAAAAAGAGTTTTCATTCTCTACGCCATACGTTCAGTGACTTCTTCAAACGCCTTAACCTGCATACAGATGTGTTTCGGCAGATCTTCGGTCACGAGATTCCCCATCTGGCTACACGACAATACGGGAGCGAGTTTCCTGTCAGCCAATGCTATCAGGAGATAATCAGCCATTTGGATGTACACAAAAAATGAAAGCCAGCCCGGGGAGGGATATTCCCTCCCCAAGCAGGCTATAATGGTATTTATCCAGACAGTTAGTTGCTATCCTTGCACTCGTCCATGATGACTTTGATAGCTCTCAGCACAGCAATGGCGATAAGGACCCATCCTGTTGCGGAGATAGCTTTCACTTCCTCAGTCATAACGCGTCTCCCTGAGCAAAGCATGTTGCAGCACTTCGAAAAGGGCTGGTGAAAGTTCTTCGAATCTGGAGATGACCCTGCTGCTGGTATCTGGCAACAGACTTGAAATACAGTCGAATTTCATGCCTATGCCGTAAACCTCCACACCGATCTTTCTCAGTGCTTCCAGTGCCTGCAAACATTGGGTCACGTCATCAGGAACACCATCTGTCAGGATCAGCACGACCTTTCTGGTTTCCCTGAGTATGAGCATCTGGCGCATGACCCACCAAAGAGCTTCCGCCAGAGGAGTTCCTCCATGAGCCTGCATCTGCATCCTGTCAGTCATTTTCTGCCCAGGCCTGACCAGGGGGAACACACCGATCTTCCCCTCTCTGTAGGCAGGAAAGGAAGTGATCCCAAGGGATATACCGGACAGATGTTCCAATGCCTTACCCACAGCATAGCAGGCTTGTACTGCCAGTTTGATGGATTCACCGTGCATACTCCCGCTACTGTCCAGGAGGATATGCACTGCGGTATCAAGTTTGTGTACGCTGGCCCTTTTCTGGAAAACTCTGGGGCTTCCCGTACTCAGTCGGTACAGCTTTCCTGTCTCCAGCTTACCCTGCCTGCCGGAAATAGCATGACGCAGAGTATGTGCCTGAAGCATACCCAGCATTCTGGCTTTCAGAGCCGTTGCCATGCGCACAGCTTTTTCCCTGTCCTGATCCGGTAACAGATGCACCTCACAAGAGCCTTCCACAGCCATCTCGACCTTTCTTCCAGACTCTTCCGCTGCATGTGCTTCAAGTTGCTTCCCCAGCCAATTCCCCATATCCACAGGCAAGGTATCCACGATTGTCGGAATACCAGAGAGACGATCCTGCCCTGTTTCCCCTGCCGGTAAGCATGAGTTTCCCACAGATGATGTCTCCTGAGCTGAAGCCTCGGATGTGCTTGCTTCGCTGCCTTTTTCCGATGCGGAGGTGTTTTCCGTCTGGGTTCCACTCTTCTGGTTTTGTTCCTCCTGTGACGGGGATTTCCAGGACTTGAGGCAATGTGCCAACTGGCGGGCATAATGGATGGCACTGGACGTATCTGGGCATCCCTGCCTGATCTGTGCAAGGATGAAATCCAGAGACTGTCGCATACCGGGGAAGTGAGTATCCAGAGAGGTTGTTTCCTCTCCCAGTGGTTGTGACACTTCAGAGACATCCCAGGAACGCACTGTCAGCAGCACATAGTTCAAAACAGAAAGAGCGAGGGATCTTTCCCCCGCTCTTTCTTTGGTCGCATCTTCCACGAAGAACCGACGTATCAGCTCGTGGAAATTGTGCCTGCATCCAGGGAATACCGCAGCCAGTCTGTTTTCCACCCTCCAGTCTTCGATGGCATTGAACAGATTTTTCGTCACCGCATCCAGAGCAGCCTCCTTGAATGCCTTGAAATCCGTATACCGGATATGAGCGGATTCATGGTCGATAAAGCCCCTGACCAAAAGCAGCAGCTCTTCCCCACAGTCTACGGGCAATGATGGTAACTGGATCATGTTCCCATCCGTACAGGCATCAGACCCACCAATACGCACATGCACACCATAGGTATTTCCAAGTACGGAAGCCAGAAGAGGCAAACATCCCAGGATATCTTTCTCTCGCAGTTGCATCACCACAACCCCATGCTGGGAATCTCAGGAAGTACCGGTGCAGAAACGACTTCCGGCAACACAGGCAACTCAGCAGTCCCGAAAGGATTGTCCTCATCCGGCTGAACGCTTTCATCCTTTTTGAGCAACGCATCCAGAACGGAACCGGTCGAATTTTCTTCGATGACTTTCTGGGCATGGAGGATGAGCGCATGACTGTCCTTGAGAAGACAGACAAGACCTTGCAGGAGGATCAAATCGCTTCCTGTGATATTCCCTCTTTTGGGCATTCTATCCAGAGCGGACTGGATGATATCAGCCACAGGGCTCACATGAGGTTCCACAAAGCTGAGGCCTACCAGTTTGGATTGGAGAGTGCGCAAAGGTGACAGGGCCTTGTGAGTCACTTCTGTCCTTCCCTCATAAACACGCTTCCAGATATCCTTTGCAGTCCGGGACAGATCATCGAAAAGAGTGTTACCGAGCCCTTCCACTTCTTCCGCCAGACCAGATTCCAGCACAGCTTTTTCATCAGGATGTTGCTCCAGGGGGGATACCTTGTACAGCTGCCAGCGAAAGTCCATGCGAGCCCGAACATATTCAGGACTTACCGTGGAATTGCGGATGATTTCCGACCACTGGGAATGCTTGTCTATCCAGGCTTTGACGGATTCATCATAATCCGCCAGGAATGCTTCTTTTTCCCGCAGGAATTCGTCTCGGATGGCCACCAGTTCCTGGATGATGGCACCAGCTTTCTCTTCCGGGATAGCCCAACCAGACATGAAACGTACTCCATGCCTGTCCAGAAAACTGAAAGCACGGGCTTTCAAGGTGGAGAAGATCTTCAACGAACTGGGATCGGCGATACGCTTGGAACCCAAAGAAGCCAGGTCTTCAGGAGGGAGTTCAGCGCCACCAAAGTCTTCCACGGTCATTTTTTTCCGAGCTGACCAGAGACTGATATCCAGGTTCAGAGCCAGCAGATTGTCCAAGATGCGGATATCGGAAATGATCTGGGTCATATGATCCTCCTAAATGGAGCTTTTGGTTTTGATGAGGGCATACCCTTCACGCAACTTTTTGGCGGCTCGGGATGTCAGTTCCAGTATGGGACTTTTGTCCTTGCAGGTATCCACGGGAACGAAATGCTGCTGTCCGCTTTGTCCAGTACGTCCCCAGGTAATGGTCAGTCCTTCAGCACCAGCATCGCCTACCCAATCCTTGGTCAGAGTTTGCCCATCCAGTACGTATTCCTTGCGCAGGAAGATACGGGGATAGGGAACAGCATTACTCCGCTGGCTATGCAGCTTCACGAACCCGAGAGCTTCCTCTCCCATGAGCAGATCGCTTCCATTCCCTGTCAGATGCGGAAACATGCGTTGAGCCAGTTCATGCAGCATGGCTCTGGTCTCACGTGAAGCCCTGTAGGCAAGAGCTCTGTCCAAAGCATATGTCACCGGCTGGATTCCCTGTTTTGCCAGTGGCTGGAAACGCAAGGTCAAAGCGCCCCAGCGCAAAAGACTGCGCGTGGAGAACGTGATCTCGATACTGCCGCTCAGTGTGCTTCCACTCATCTCGCCCATGAACAACCTGCGGACTTCATTGGCATAGTCCACCATCGTTTCACACAGGGACACGGGCAACGCCGGATAGCGATCCCGCAAGAGCTTCTTTTCCACAGAGGGATCAGGGTAGCCCATCTCGCAAAGGATGAATCGATCCGTGAAAGCCAGATTCTGTCGCTGAGTTCCCTGGTAAAGACCGGTGTCATCCCCTGCGCCATTGGTATTGGCTGTGGCCACGAATCGGAACATGGGATGGGGCATGATGAGTTCCCCACCATTTTCCGGGATACACAGAGGAGAACCGTCCAGGATACCATGCAGTCCTGCTGCGACTTCCGGTGAAGCCATATCCAGCTCATTGATCAGACAGATGCCTCCGTAACGCATAGCAAGCGCAAGTGGTCCGTATTCGTAGGACATGCTCCCTTCATGCACGGTCAAATGTCCTGTGAGATCAGCGAACTCCAGCCTGCCGTGTCCCGTCACTTCGAACAGGGGATAGTTCAAGCGTGCAGCCAGTTGTTTGACACACGATGTTTTCCCACAACCGGAAGGGCCAAAGATGTACAGGGGTTCCTCCGGGGAAAGCAGCCAGACAATGATGTCCCTGCTGGATTCATGGAACAGGTAATTGGGGTCCAGCCTTGGGGTATAAAGAGATGGGGTGGCATATCCCTTGATGGGAGTACCGGAAGGATTGCCGCTAAAAATCTGGCCAGCATCCAGTTCGATGACCTGAAGCCGGCTCAATTCGTCTGATATGGTTTGCATCGTCATCTCCTTGAAATACAAAAAGGCCCCTGATCCGTTGAGGAATCAGGGGCCTTTTTCATTGTATCTGGTTACTAAAGGGGAATGTAGTTACCGAAAGAGTTATCCAAAATGGTCACCTTGTCAGCCAATTGCATGGCACGTGGCAGATTTTCAAGACTTCTGGCATAACGACGGATAACATCTTGAGCAGGAACGTCATGGCCTCCACGGGCAACACGAGCTGCTACACGCTGCAAAGCCAATTCAGGACTGGACAAACGAATATACACCAGCTCAATCTGATAGCCTCGTTGTCGAGCTTCTGCCATCAGGGTAAAGTCAAAGTGAGCCGTCAGGGTTGACTCCCTGGCAAAGGAAACCCCCTCCTGTAAAAATACACGCGCCATACGTACAGCAGCCTTGCCTGCCGCCATAGGCGATAATCCATCTGCCGCCAGTTTGTCAGGATCAATCACCAACAGATTTTCCCTGAGAGCGACAGTTCTTGTGAACGTGCTTTTGCCAGCACCATTGGGGCCACAAATACACAAGAGCCGTGGCATTTACTGCTCCATTTTTTCCGGGACAGGCAATGACGTTTTTTCTATGCGCCCGTCAGGATAACGCAGAACATAGTGCCCATCCTGGTCGATATAGTTCAGCGGTATTCCCTTCTCGAGTTCTTTTTGCAGGATAACATGCTGATTTTCCACAGCAGTTTCAACAAGTTCTTCCAACGTCAGAGGCATGCCAAACTCCTGTTGCCATCATGGCTGTTTGAAGATTCCTTAAGAGATTGTGACGTAAGAGGGCGTCACAGGCAAGATACCTCCCCTATCCTTCAACAGCTTCTCTCATGGAGATGCCACGGGACACCTCCATCTCAAAAGGATTTTCGCACCAGCTACCGTCTGTCTCCACATCATCGAATTCCTCTCCAATCCGAATGAAGTAGAAGTCCTGGGCATCGAGTTCGTTGAGCTGTGCTTGCAGCCAGTTGATCTCGGGAAACGTGCTGTACCACTTGGTCCAGTTCCAGAACCAGAGCTGATCGCCTTCTTTGCTCGTGTAGTGGGTATCCGCATGCGCCAACAGGTTTTCGACAACTGTGCGCAGTTCTGAATCTTCCAGCGTTGTCAGTTTTCCAGTGAGCTGCTTGTAGCCTGTGGCAGAAATGGTGAGGCCAACTTCAGAGTAGTATCCCATGATGTCTCCTTACAGGATGAGGGGGTTAGTGGATGGGGGTGATGGACAAACGGGCAACAGGCTTTCCTTCCTGCTCATGCCGCTGGAACAATGCGTCCACATCGATATGATCAAGACCTTCCTCATGGAGGATATGCGCCAATTCCTGTGCCAAACCCTTGCGATCCAAAGTACGTCGGCCAGATGACATACCCAGACGAAAACGATGCTGTCCTGTGCTGATCCAATCCGTAGTGGATGCGAGTTGATGCGCCTGTTTGAGAGCGCTCTCGATCTCCTTGATACGGATATCCAGGGTGGAACGTTCTTCCTTGAGCTGTTCAAGTCTGGTCACAGCAGGTTCCCATTGCGGTTGAAAATCCCCCTGACGGAATTTGGGACATCCCTCATTGAATGAGCAGGTAGCGCACAGAAGATGGAATCCCCTGGCATAACGGATAGCATCCAGTTCACGTTGCTGTTGTCTGCATGAACAGGTCTCCTGCCAGAATTGTTCAGCTATTTTGCCTACAGCTTCCAGAGTCCCTTTTTCCGGAACAAATGGGCCAAATGCCCGACAGTCTTTCATGGACAGGTAGAGCAACCAGCCTTCCAGATCGATTTCCGTAGGGGTATCCGGTATGACAAGTCCCCATTGCAGCCTGCATATCTCCGGGAAGGTTCGGGCATGGCATATCTGTTCCCCGGAAGTATTCCTCATGGAAAAAACAGGGTGATGCCACAAGGCAGCCAGAAGACTCGTTTGTCCTTTGACCTGGATCAGATGTGATGGGTATGGTTCTGTAGGCATGTTTTCCGTACTTTTTACCTCCAGAATACGAACCGCCTTCCTGGGGGAATCCCATACCAGGGTGAAATCCAGATGTGCCCGGATGGGTGTATCCTTGTATATCCAGTCGATCTCCAGCTGAGGGAGAACACGCAGGCCAAGCGCAGATAATCCTTCCCCGATACCCTGTTCAAACCAGTGACCACGTTGCAGAGGAAGCAGGCGATCAAGGTTTTCCGGCTCAGGAAAAATCCTGGAAGCCACCGCAGCCCGGGGACATTCCAGATACTTGCCCACATCGCTCATACCGACATATGAGGTACGATCTCCAAGCATGGCATGCGTCTGGGAACGTGAAGAAATGAGAAAGCCCTGCCGGATCACTTCCAGCAGGGCTTTCTCTCGTACAAGAGATGAGGGGGTCATGTCCTCTCCTTCAGGTTAGGCAGTTCCGGCATACTTCCACCAGAACTTGCGCTGTGCGTTCCAACGAAAACCAGCACCCGAAAGTATCTCGCTACGAGTCTGGGTATCTCCTGTCGCCACGATGCACTCCCTTCCATCCTGTGCGTTGACTATCTGATAGCTCACGCCATCCAGCTGGGGGAGATCAGCGAAAGGTCCATATTGCCGTTTTGAGGTGCCTGAATTTTTATCCGCCTGTATTCGCCTATCCTGAAAGCTTTTTTGCACCTGAGCCCCGTTTCTAGGCTGTTTCGCGCGTCCAGATGTTTTAGGTTGCATTTTTGCGGCTTCTCCATCGTCATCCTCCTCTGTAATTATGCCCAGCATGGCTGTCAGAGCATACCGTCTGGCATAGGTAATGGCACTGCCCATCCCCTGCGGATCAGCTTTTGGCAGAGGAACGACTGCCAATGAGCTTTGCCACTGACCGGATTCCGCATGTGTGAGTTTCGTCAGTAAACCGATATGTCCCGGACCAAGTTCCACAGGTGCAGGAACAGGAAGTTGAGTCATCCAGATACCATGTGCGAGGAGGACATCACGGCAAGCCTCCATGACTGAGTTGAGCGTGGCGTAATTGCTTCGGGTGAAAGGATTGGTGCCATCTCTGGCCGCAGGCAACAATTCGCGCTGTACCGCGATAAGAGCCTTGGCCAGTTCCGATATTTCAGCAGAACAGTATTCCAGCATGAGACCTCCCTACGGAAAAAAAGAAGCCCCGGAAGATGAATCCTCCGAGGCCACATGTGTTTCTTTTTGATAATATATATTTGAAATTTTTCGATTTCTTTATTTCAAACGCTGGATGATCTTTTCCGCAAGGAAAATGATTTCACTCCTGGTGACGGTCGGCAGTTCTTCCTGCTTCGGAGACGAAAAGTTGATCCGGTACTTCTCCAGATCTTCCTGGGTCATAAACAGCTCGGCGACAGAACATTCCAAGATTTCAGCGATCTCTTCCAACCGTTGAAAGCGCGGAGCAACAAGACCACGTTCGATTCTGGAAAGCGAATCTGCTCCCATCCCCAAACGTTCGGCAAAGGCCGCCTGATTCCATCCCAGCAGTTTTCGTCGTGCGGTAATGTTCGCACCTACTATGACCGCAAGTCGCTGCTTTTTCGTCCCAGCCACGTATCCCTCCATTTTTGCGTACAAAAATAAGGGAAAGCGCGAGCTTCAAAAACAGCATAAAAACCAATTCTTGACATTTTATGCAATTATCACTACCGAAAATTAAAGCGAGATATGGCTATACGCCAAAGCTGTCTCGCTGGGTTCAGAACAATCAGAGGAGAGCGTACATGGCTGAAATGCATCTTAAGTGTAACTGCTGCTATTACAAAGAAACTCTCAACAAGCGATTTTTTGTCAAAGTTCTCGGTGGAGCTGTCAGCGGCTTTGGCTTTTATTCCTGGGTAGCATATCTTTTTGCCGGAACCGGTTTTGCTCTTGCAATTTGCGTCGCCATCGTCACTGGTGGAGTTGCTATGGCAGCTTTTTCTGACGAAATTGCTGAGTGGGTAAGTGCACGTTATGAATGTCCGGTATGCCATAAAAAAGATTGGAAGGTCGTCAAAGAATAACCCAGAATTCCAGACTAAATGAAAAGAGCCCGACTGGTCATCCCAGCCGGGCTCTTTTAGCAACTTATCCTTCCTGCCCCTCTTTTTCCATACGCTTCGCAGCTCTGGCTTCCTGGGCACGTCTGGCATTATCCGTCATCTTTGCGAGATATTCCCGAGCCATGAGTTTTTGTGTCGGCTCATAGCCACAAAGTTTTTTGTAGTCCTCTACGCTGATCTCGTGGTGGGCCAAGTGACGAGCAGTCAAAGTCAGAGCTTGCTTACCGCAAAGGCAACAGGTGATGCTTTTATCCGTAATGGCCGTAGCAGGAGCGAACTTCAGATCCGCCTGCGTATACTGCTTCTTCTGAGGAACAGGCTTCTTCTCGATTTCAGGGATCAATGACACCTGCTTGACCGGAGCAGCCACAGGCTTAACAGGCGCTACAGGTTCAGCCTGCTCCATGAGCCTTTTTTCGATCTCCATATTGAGACGTTTAGCCTTCTCGTATTCAGCCATAACGTATTCGATGGGTTGATTACTATGTTTTGCAAAAATCGCTGCAAAAATATCCTTATCATCGAGTGCCATCTCTCTAGCTCCTTCCAAAGAGTAAAATTAGACTTTGATATTTCTAATATATCTTGAACAGAATGTAATCTAAACATGATTAGTTTGCAAGATTTTACATAATATCCACCTGAATGGATTTAAGGAGCATATTCGCAGCTAAAGGGGAGAAATACGCGAGGGCCAAAGGAATCCCACTCGATGCTTGGTAGTTAAACGGACATTTGCCTGGTTGAAGAGTTTTCGGAGCTTGCGCACTCGCTACTGTTGTTACCTCGTCAATTTTATGGGACTACTTTACCTTGCTTTGGCCTGTATCCTTTGGAGAAAACTGGTATAGCAAGATGTATGCCGGACATTCTCTTAATCTAAATATATTTTATTGCATGAGCCAGAAAATATTTTTCAAAAGTTGTCAATGTAAGTTTTTGTATGTCTATAGATTTTAATTTATTTATAGTTAAATCCAAATTTCCTTCAAAACTGATCTCCGTTTCGATTTTCCGAGAAATTTCAAGTGGGATCCCATACTCTTCTAGACATATGAGTGCAGGATCAAAAAACAGGCTTTCAACACTCTTTGCATAATAAGAATAGTCTCCAAAGGACATACCAAGATTTTGATATACCTCTTTTTGTATATCAGATATACACATCAAAATATTAGGAAAATGAAAAGTTGCCCACAGGCGAATAAAATTAAGATGCTTTGATATATAGACATCAACTGAGGACTCATACCGTGTTCCTTTATCTTTATTTATAGAACTCTGTATAATATATTTTGTTTCATATTTATATTTAAGTCTGTTAATCAGAAATGCCAATTGTCTTTCTGATCTTACGGATTGAAATGCTAAATTTTCACCATTAAAATACTCAAATATCAAATGGCAAACAAAACTTAATTGACTATATGTAGGAATATTGTCCCAATATAAATCTGTATGCCATTCTTTTCCATTCTTTATAATATCTTCTGCAAGTCGAAGTTGACTTTCTGGAGCAATTTGAGGATTTCTCTTCACAGTATCTATAAGAAATGAATTAGTATCATCATAAAATTTTGCGATTTTATTGTATGAACTATCGCTTAAATCATTCGCATCCATCCCTAGCAATACGTTTATCGAAGTGTCAGAGTTTTGAGAAATTACAGGGATATCAACATAAGGTAATTTTTCTTGTGGAGGGTCAGAAAAAATAAAAACATTACCGATAAAATGCTTAAACATTCGGCCAGCACGGCCAGCAATATTATTAAATGTAAAATAGTCTAAGTCATTTTTTCCTATTTTTTGTTCATGCATTACTACATTTTTCGCTGACGTATTCACGCCTTCTATTATTGTTGATGTACACAATAATATATCAAGTTTTTTGGCATTAAAAAGCTCAACAATAAATTGAGCCAAAGAACGTGGCAATCTAGCGTGATGAACTCCTATCCCATGTTGTAAATATTTAATAATAGACCAATCTTGATGGTATGTATCTTTTATCCAATTACACAGGTTATAAATTGTATTATCTTTTTCAATCCGCGGCTTAATCGATATTAATCCATCTGCAAGTTTTGCTATTGATTTTGGGCCATTACAATACACTAAAGTTTGTTCTCTGTTACGCAAATAAATTTGATATATATTTAGGGCTGTAGCTTCTCCCTTTTCTCTATAAACTAATGTTCCGACAGTCGGAAACTCTTCTTTGAAAAACACATAAGATATAGATCCCTCAATGTTATTAGCAAGTCTATCAATATTTGGACCAAGCATATAAAAATGTTTACATTTTTTATATAATTTATAGAATGCTAGATTAAGGATATCGCAACGACTGTCTTCATAATTTAGATTCTGGGGGCTTAGTTTGTAAAATTCATCAATTACAAAAAAATCAACTTCATCAATGAAGCCATCAATGATCGCCCTTTCTTGGGTAAGAATATATACATTATTTTCCTGCTTTAATTGAGTAGGATGTGTTATTATTTTGTAGTGATTCGAAAAAATGTTTAATCTTTTTCTTGTTTCATCAATTAATGCAATCGTGGGGACTATTATTACAATATTCTTAAATATTTTTTTTGAAATTATTGCATCAATAATTAGACTTTTCCCGAAACTTGTTGGTGCACTCAATATAACACTTTGGCCAGAAAGAAGTGTATAAAAAATTTTTGCTTGTGGATAATGGAATACTGTTTTACTATCTTCTCGAATTTGTGGACACAGAAAAGTATTTAAGGCAACAGCATCTTTAAACTTGTCAAGCTTATCTTCTTCAAGGTACTGGAAAAGCCCAATATCTCTAATAAGTGAGTTTATAATACTACTATATGGCTCAAATTTATTTCTATTTTCAAGAAGGATAAAAAATACTTTATAAAAATCTTTTGTAAATCCAATTTTATTGTATAAATTGACGACTTGCTTAATTACATCAAAACCATTTTCGTTGATAGGACTAAAAGATGTTATTCTATCAATAATTATATCTGCCGTACTCTTCATCTTAGCCTCCCAAGTTCTTCATCAAAAGCCTTTATTAATATATTTTTTTGATAAAGTGGAACCATTATTAGGTGAATAATTATATTAATATTGCCAATTTTTTGAACAAAATGTTTATAATTATTTTCTACCTCTAGTTTTAGAGCAGATTCAAAACTCTCAGTTATTGAATTATGATTACTTACAGCAGAACTTTCATATGTTATAAGAACTGGTATTACTATTTTTTTAAAAATAATATCAAGTGATGTAGACTTATCTAACAGTTCTATCACTTTTTGAGTAACGGGATGGTTATCATCGGTCTTATTACATATCGCCATAAATTCACTTCTTAAATAGTCACTTTCGATATGTAATTTTATTTCTTTGACGACATCTCGAGCCGCATCATTAAAATTGCTATAAAATTTAGCCTCCCCTAGCCACAATTCAAAGCTATCATTACTCTCTACAACATGAACACAATCAAATCCTTTTACTGTATCATTGGATGAATCTTTATAATAAATCTTACTAATCAGTGGTATCGTATTGAATTCGTGTCTAATGATGGCATGTAAAATAATTTCACCAATTTCGCCTCGATTTTCAAATTTTTTTGTTGTATAAACACTAGATGCCGCCTTTCTCAATAATCTTAAAGCATTATGTGCTCCGAGCCCTTTGACTTCTGTATATTTAAGACAAAATTCAGGTAACCATTCAACTAGATGTTCTGCGAATTGTTTTTCTCTCCACACTCCAGATTCATAATCAACACATGCTGCAGTTAGAGAAGGATTCAGATGCGTGTCGCTGATACGAATATTTAAAAATTTTGTGGGCGGTTCAAAGTAGTTCATTATCATCTCATTTGTGCTTTTGAGAACTCATCTTATTTATAGCCAAAAATTTTGAAAACTAAAATATTTTCAATCGGTTGTAATGATTTTGCCTGTCGTATCATCCATCCGGCACTTAACGATTGACCCATCAATGATACGCTGGCAGATCTCCAGGGCTGTTTGCCAGTCTACTGAAAACCATTCTTGAGGGTGGTAGGGCTTACCGTTCTTCCCAATCAACGTCATAGTGATCCGATGCTTATGCAAAAAAGCGTGGATCAGATGCTCAAATTTCTGCGGGTTGAGATTGTAGCAAGCGATTGATGCCATGAGCTTTACTGGCGCTTCAAGATAGGTGGGCTCATTTTCAGCATTTTTGATGCGCTCATGTACATCCTGTGTCGAGTAGCCAATTTTTACCAGCAGGCCTGCCTGCTTTAGAGAAGAAAGCTCTGGTGCAGAACTCTCTGAGTTCAAGATATAGATATATCCTGTCGGTACATCTTTACTGGTAATATCAACTGACTTGTCTGAAAATAAGTTGAGGCCAAAGTCGATATATTTACCATGCTGATCTTTAAAAAGGGCACGCATAAATGAACGCTTTAAAAGGTTCGTCTCTGTGCCATTTTCAAATATTATGCGCAAACGAGGATTTTCTCGTTCTGCATCAGAAGTATCTTCTTTGATTATGCTATCTACATAGCAAAGCATTCCTCGTAAAATGAACATGCTTCCGATGATGACAGTTTCTTCTTTTGAAAAGCGCCGCTGTAATACAGCATTCGTTTTGAGAACTTTTTGCACATCCTGAAATAATTTTTGGTATCGGAAAAAGTCCTCACATATCTTACGGCTAGCTATTTCATCGGGGATTTCTTTTGTTTTTTGAGAAGGAACATGTGTTATATTAAAAATAGATGTATTGATGTCTCCCAAAAGATTCAGATCATCATCTTCAGCGAAGATATCATCTAGTGACGTTGCATGCTTTTGCTCAACCTGGGAATGTGCGGCTTCTGGCTTCTGGTCTCCCTCATTATTGAAATGGGGAGGGGAGTCATGCTGCCCGGAAAGCAAGCCTATCGTATCATAGGAAGCAACCTTGGCCTTGAGGTCTGCCCGGTTGCGATATGCGCTGAGGCGTGTGGCAAGTAACCTTTCAGCAGGCACATCCTTTCGGGGCTCGTGGCCGTTCTTTTCGGTAAAAGCCACTAACTCAAGAAAGTTTGTGACTGCCGGATCAGATGTGCTGGCCTTGGGCTTGCGCTTGGGTTCGATGTTGGAGAGCAGGCCGAGGTCGTCATCTTCTGCGAGGATATCCTCCAAAGAGCAGGCCAATTTGTTGCCGAGGTTCCTCAGTTTCATTTATTGCCTCCAGCTTCCTGCATTTTTTGAGCTTTTCGACTACGTACAAATGCCAATGCCTCAGCAAGACGTTTTTCGTAGGGATTGGAGGATGTCAAAGACGGGATAGTACCGTGCTGCCTTGTGAAGTTTTTGATATCTTCCCAAAGGAGAACCGATTCTTCCTCGGTCATGGTGCTGTGGTGCGCTGTCACATGATCCTGGATCGTTTTCAGCATCGGGGCATCTATGGATTTGGAAATGATTTCATAGGCCCCCTGGAAGGGGTTAATCTGATCAATGAGGTCAATGTTCAGATAGTCCACATTGATGAGCCTGCTTCCGATACGGAGAAAGTTCTGCACACCATGATTTTTTTCTTTTTCATCCTGAGCATGTGAGGATGTATCGCTGCCTTTTTCTTGCGATGTTGACTCAGGTGATGAGGGCTTTTCTTCGGATACCAGGCCACCATTGCTTTGGATAACGAGCTGTGTTTTTGCCAGATCGTTGAGGAGAGAGATTTCTTCAGGGTGCAAATCTGGAAAAATTTGTGAAATAATCTTGGGCAGTTCAACGTCAGTGACGACCTTGGTCTGTTCGGGGTCCACCAAAGCCGGCGCAACGGCCTCCGGGGTATTGATGAGCGTCGTCAGCACATCGTTGATGCCGCCATTATTCAAGATTTCCTGAACTCGCGGAGAGATGGGATGGTCGCTATCCTCGATGATGATATCGCCTGGCTGGACAGTATCGCCAACTCCCATCGTGGAACGAGGCCGGAAATTGATATTAGGAGCCAGGACTTCCCGCATAAGCAGTGAGAGGGAGATGGCCTTGAGCAGATTATTGACGGAGTTTTTTACATCTTCATCAGCTGCATCTGGCTGCGCGATCAGGTTGGTGAACTGCGCATGCGTTTTTCCCTCACAATCGCGGGTCGCTCTGCCAATAATTTGCACCACTTCCGTCATGGAATTTCGGTAGCCGATGGTCAGAACATGTTCGCACCAGGGCCAGTCGAAACCTTCCTTCGCCATACCGAGTGCGATGATGATATCCATCTCATCACGTTTCTTGATACTCCGCAGGTAGTTCAGCACGTTGGTTCTGCTGCTATCGTCACTCACCAGATCAGCGACTTTCAGGCGTCGTCCCTGACGGGTTTTTACGGTCAGGATTCCAGTATGGGCATCACGTTTTTCTACGGAACCTATCGTATCCAGAATGATGTCGACTTCATCGTACTTCATGCCGGATGATTCACGGGAATTTACGTTGGGAATGTGGATGATGGTTTTTTTGTTCAGATCAAGGACTTCCGGCAGAGCATCAAAATATCTGCCTTGATAGAAATGGTATCCTAATCCAAGTGATTTTAAATACTTATATCCATTGAGCTGCTCGTAATAGGTATACGTCACCTGGGTAAAGCGGGCTTCGGCCTCCGGGCTGAGGATAGGAACCTGATCTCCTCGAAAATAGGAGCCTGTCATGGCAACGACGTGGGCCGTGCTGTTGGTCATAATGTCATCGAGCATCGCACCGAGCTTGTTTCCCTCTTCAGCTGAGGTGTGATGGAATTCGTCGATGGCCACAAGTGCCCGATCAAGAAGATGGATACTGGGAAGCCGTTCGTAGGCAAAGCGTAAGGTGGCATGTGTACAGAGCAGATAATGCTCGTTCGGGTCATTCAGAAACTCCAGGACGGTATCCACCTTTCCTAGGTTCCCAACCGTGCAGAGGTTGTATTTGTCCGCGATACGCCAGTCTGCGAAAAAGCCGAACTTTTTCAGATCAGTATTCTGAAAGGAACCGCCGATGGACATTTCCGGTACAGCGATGATCGCTTTGGTCAACCCCTGGTGGTGGATCTTGTCGAGAGCCAGAAACATCAGGGCTCTAGATTTACCCGAAGCAGGGGGAGCCTTCAGGAGCAGGAACTGAGCGTTGCGTTTTTCATAGGCACGAGCCTGCATCTCTCGCATGCCAAGAGCGTTCTGGGAAGAACTGTTACCGGTTTGGGCATAGGTCACATTCAAGATGTCAGGCATGATGACCTCATTACATCAAAGTTCTTTTTTAAGGCGTTTCGTTAAAAAATAAATTGCGACACCAGCGTATTCCTTGAGCCTTCCTGAACTATCTGGTTCTTTCCAATTTTTAAGAATGGCAGAAATTTTTCCTTTTGAGGCCTGTTGTGGAAGCTTATGCAGAGCTTTCAGTAGAGCATTAATGACAGCTGCACGATTATTTATAAATTTAGGACAATTAAGGTTAAGTACGCCTGCCTTCCTCTCTTCCTTGCTTCCGAGCTGTGCGTAAAAGGCAGCATCCTCAGAGGCTATTTCTCCTGAACGGAGGTAGTATATTTTTAAGCGATTGTGATCCTGAGAATTGGAGGGATTGTATAAAAGATGCTTGTTTCCTTTTCTGGTATCGCAATGTTGTTCATTTTTGGGGTGCTTTTCATTACCCATGCAAACAGCAAGCATATTTTTGTAATCAATGGAAAGAAGTCGTTCCTTCTCCTTTTCTTCAGCAGAAAGTTCTCTTCCTTCCGTATCAGATTTTTGGGGCCACCAATGTTCGACTTTCATCGTTTCCTTGGAAATACGGGACATGCAGTAGGCGCATAGATAGCCCTGTTCCTTCAGGAGGCTTGCCTTCAGTTCTTGTTTGGGAAGCCTATTATCATCGTAGGTGACACCTGGAATCCTTACGAAATCCTCTAGTGGGTTCTCCGGGCTTTTATGGATGGGCAGCATGTCACTACTCCCCTATCTCAGCCTGTTCTTCACCCATCATGGTAAGGTAGCTGTTTGCCGCATGTATTGCAGGAATATTTCCTGTTTTTTCGGCAAGTTCTTGTATAGCAGCTCTGGCTGCATCGAATTGTTCAGTATCCAGAAGAAGATCTATCTTGTTGAGAGCGTCAGTCACAGCTGCAGTGCGACTCTCTGCTCCCATGACTTCTCGGAGCAGTTCAGAAAATTCCATACCGTAGGAACGTTCAGGATGGTACGGCGCGTCTTCTTCCTTCATGATCCAAATGCTCTCCGCCTGTACCCCACTAAGAACAAGGGGGGAATGCGTGGTAATGATGAACTGGCAATTCGGGAAAGTTTTCAAAAGATTATGTATGAGAGAGCTTTGCCAGACAGGATGAAGGTGAAGCTCTAGCTCGTCAATAAGAACAACCGCATCACCTTCGAGGGGGTTCTCCAAAGCAGGATTGCAAATAGCAAGTCGTTGAGCCAAATCTCCCAGCAGAGCGATCAGGCATTTTTCCCCATCCGAGAGCTGCAAAAAGTCGAATGTTTTTCTGTTCTTTTGTACGGAAATTCGGAATGGCTTTTGCGTGACATGCAGCTCACCAAATTCAGGAACAACCGCACTGATGGCATCATTGACAGCTTTGACCTGTGTGGCCTGCCATTGGGCGTAGTGATCAAGATGGATGGAATCAAAAAGAGTGAGCTGCTCAGAATTGGAGCGTTGTTTGAAAGCATTTTCGCTCATTCGAAAAAGGGCAATGAATGAACGAAAATCAAGATAACTTTCAAGGGCGTTTTCTAGGGCATCAAAAGGATGGACTGCGGGTTTGAATCCTCTGATTCGTTCAGGAATTTCAAGAAGAGCCCTGTTCGTCGGATAGGACACAATAAGAGGGAAGTTCTTTTCAAAGGGGATGATCTCGCCTTCTAACTCAGCACGAAACTGGGAAAAAGGACGATTATTTTCATCTTTATCGTCAAAATCCCCTGAAAAGTTCTCGAAGGAATTTTTTTGTGTCGAATTTTCACTGTATGAGTATTCTGATAAAATGTAAGAATTATTATACTTGCATTTTATTTTTCCTGAAAGTTCGGTTTTATCATTGTTGATATCAGATATTTTTGCATCTAATTTGTCTGTCGTTATATTTCCACATTGAGAGACCATGATCGCGATGAAGTGGAGAATACTCGACTTCCCAACACCGTTATTGCCGATGAAGACATTCAGTCGCTCATGGAGGTCCAGGGAAAAATCGGGAAGGCCCCTGAAGTGCCTACCTTCGATGGACTGGATAAACATAATATTTTCCTTTGCTCGATAGCTTATCAACGTTTTGAACGCGCATTTTCGGCTTTGCGGCCTATCAACGCTTCGTAAAGTTTGAACAGAAGGCTCAGGCGCTCCTCGTCATTTTCAAACGGCTTTGCGCGGTACAGGGAATCGACAGCGATATCCAGGGCCGTATGGGCTCCACGAAGTTCCACGGGCATTTTGTCGGGATCGTACATTTCCGCCAGTGTTTTTTCAGGATACATCTCGCGTGCCATAAGCACGTTTTCTGCAAGTTCCTCTATGCGTTCCTTCTGTTTATCAGAGACATTTGGCCACGGAAAGGTATTGTAGCAAAGGTCGCGCGAATAGCGGTAATCGCTCTTGAGCCTTCCGCAGACCGTTCGCATCCATGCCATGTGCATTGCTGAGGTGAGAATAGCAAAGTCATAGAGGGTAGCATTGGGAACAATGTGTACGAGGTTAGTTGCTATAATATCTTGGTTGATGAGCCCCATAGGAATATACTTTCTATTTTCAGAGGATGCCGCTCCAGGAATAACTAATGCTATTGGGGGGTTATTAGTCTCGCGAAATAGGCTAGCTCTAGAAGCTAGTCTTTGAGTCCCTAGCTGAGGGCTTGCTAAGCGCATTTGCTTACACCCCTCAATCCTTTGTGCAACCAACGGTAACTCTAAAATTTCTTTTGGAGCATCGACTAGCCATAAACAATATCTGTCTTTTTTATATAAAAATTCATTAGTTCCAATTAATTTTTTTATGTATGGAGTCGCTTTTGGCTCCTTGGTGATAAATTCGTTATAATCAGATGCTTCAATAATTAAATTGCCGTCATCAGTTGGCTGATTCCCTTTGACCATAGGCAGTTGTGCACTGATAGCTTTGTTCCTAGATCGAACAATTGTTGTAGGAAAATCTACAAGATATGGATAAATATTGTGGCAACAAAGTTCATTTGGTGCTGATTTAACATGTTGATATATGAATAATTTTTTTATTTTTCGTTCTTGATAGCTGAAGCCGACTATGATGCAATAGACTGCTGCATTATCTTTGGCTTCATTTGACCAATGAAATGTTTGATGGGCGAAATTGACGAAGATTCCACGCTGTAAGAGAGGCTCCCATAGTATGGCGACTTGTTCCCCTTGCCATATAGAATTTGTCGAGACAAATGCTGCTTCGATAGCTTTGTTTTTCAGCATATAAAGTGAGGCTTTTTCATACCATGCTGTTACAAAGTCTAGTTTGCCAGCTCCTTTTCTGTTTTTAAAGATAGCCTTAAACTGAGATTTTTGATCCTCATCTCCTTTTCCAGGTCCAAGAAAGGGAGGATTACCCAAAATATAATTTAGATTTTCAGGAATAACTATGTCTTCCCAAGGAGTCGTCAGGGCATTGGCACACACAATGGTGGCGGAATGTTTCAGAGGAATAGAAGGGATAACATCGCCGAAGGCCTTGCCAACCTTCATATTCATGACATGTTCCATCAGGAGCATGGAAACACGTGCGACTTCTGCGGGAAATTCTTCCAGTTCAATGCCGTAAAATTGGTCAATGGTGACTTTGCAAGCCATGCTGACATTGATCCAGAGGCTTTCCTGGGGAGCGATTTCCTTCATCGCGATGAGGGTACGAAGTTCCAGTTCTCGTAGTTCGCGATAGGCAACGATGAGAAAGTTGCCGCAGCCACACGCGGGATCGAGAAAGCGGAGCGAGCCGAGCTTTTTCTGGAATTCTTTGAGGGCATTGAGCTTGCCTTTGCTCAAAGAGAGGATCTGCTGAAGCTCTTCTTCCAGATCATCAAGGAACAGAGGGCGCACCAGCTTCAGGATGTTTTTTTCGCTCGTATAATGCGCTCCAAGGGAGCGTCGTGCTTCGGGGTCCATGACGGACTGAAACATGGAACCAAAGATGACAGGGGAGATATCGTCCCATTGCATGGAAGCGCAGTCGATGAGGAGCCGCCGCGTTTTGGCGTTGAAATTGGGGATACGGGCTTTCTCTTTAAACAAGGCGCCATTCACATACGGAAAGGTCTGGATCGAAGCAGGGAATTGCCGCCGCTCCTCTGAATCCTTGGGAAGGTCAAGGACAGTGAAAAGTTGGGCGAAAAAGTCGGCCACATCAGAGCCATCAGCCTGCGTGTTTGACTGAAGGGCGGTGGTCATCTGATGCTCGATGGGGAATATGCCGGTATCTTCCGCGAAAAAGCAGAACAACAAGCGAGTCAGAAACACGTTGAGCGTGTGCAGCTCGTCTTTTTCATAATGGTTGATGGTGCGGATACTGTCGTACAGCCGCCCCATTTTTTCACAGGCCTTTGTATCGGCAGGATGTTCGGCATAGGCGATGGCTTTTTCATACAGGCCTGTCATGGGCAGGAAAAACTCGTAGTTTACCGGAAATTCCTCAAAGGGAAACACCGTGCTGTCATCCACCTTACGATCATAGGCCATCACGGTTTGGAAATCAGTGACAAGGATGAAACGGATTTTGTTGGTCTCAAGGACTGACAGTTTTTTGATTTCCTGGACCGCATCGAACAGTGAGGTGCCGACCGTGACCGGACGAAAATACAGCTTTTGGTTCACACCAAGATCGCCTGAAATGCGGGCCACATTGCGTTGCGTATCGCCAAGACGAAGCCGTTTGATCGTGGCCTGCGGAGTCCCATACGCTTTCAAAAATTCCCAGATAAAATCTTCTTGAGAAATTTTGATAATTTTTTCAAGGGCTTTAATTATTTTTGCCTGATTGAGCGTTGCCATAATCATTATCTCCGTTCATGCCACAGATTCGCAGAAGATATTTTAGAGGAAGTTGCAAAATAAGGAAAGAGGAATCAAGTTACTGTAATCTGCAATAGCAGATAAAGAAATCTAAAGAATTCTACGACCTAACCACTCAGTATTCAGGTTTTACCCTATGAAGTCATAGCAGGATAAAGCAACATCTGAGGCTTTATCCCTCTATATGCTTTGTGGAGTTTTTTTGCCTGCGCAAAGCATTGACTAAAACGATTCCGCATCGATAAATTTAGTCTCAAAATACATTCTTATCTCTGCAAGACCATATAAAAACTAGAAAATAATCATAAAAAGCGAGACTATTTACTACCTTCAAGATATTTGGTATTAAATATTATATAAAATTAAAAGCATTTTACTCAAAGCAAGAGAATTGACTATGCAAAGATTTCCTGCATTACCTCCCTTTGACATGATTACTTTCTTGAAAGATATCCATTTAAACATGCATAGATATTTATGCTTCTGCATATGCGATGAATTTAATACACGCTGTTTCCACTACACAGAATTTTGTATTGATGTTCAAAACATAACCGCGGAACTTTTTAATAAAAGGCAAAAAATTTGTGCCGAATTCGTATCTAATCCAATACAACTAATAAAGTCAATTACTCAAGAAGAATACATTCCCGAGAGTACAAATAAAATTCAAATTAAGAATTTTGAAATTTATATCAAGGAAAGCAAGTTTTCTTTTTTTGGAAACACACCAAATATTGGTTTCTGGATAGAAAAATTACAGGCCCCCTGCATATTTAATCAGAAAATATTTGGCTTTGATATTATTTCTCTTTACGCACAACTAAATTTAAAAAACTACAGTGTGGCTATACAAGAATTATACGATCATATTAGCGCACATAAAAAAATCGAATCAGATATACATAGACCAAAGCCTTTTTATGTTCAAGAAAACAACCCAATCTCTATAGACAAAAATACGATTGAGGATAGATTTTATTTTCATTTTCACAGCATACATGAACGAATATTTAACAATTATGGTAAATACATCGGTGATTTTTACGGAATTAGAACCTATAACAACGAATTTACATCCGCATATATTACGCTCTGGCGACATCACAACAGTCAAATATATTTAAAAGTCCCCGTCCCCCCAGATCTTCCTCTTATTACATATCCCGCAGCAGAAGCCGCTAGTTTACAAAACAAGGATAGCATTTTAATTATAGATAGCAGTAATAATACTAATATCCAATATCTCTTCGAAAATGAAAATCCTGATCCGAGCCAGAGAGATCATGCTGTGGCCATATTGTATGGTGGGATAAATAACATTCCAAATGATGCAAAAAATATAGAGAATAAAAAAGTAATTTTTCTGTTTGACAGTAGCTTTAAATATTCACAGGTTTTAGAGGCATCAAAAAAACTAAAAAGGCTTCATCTCTCATGCCAGTTCATTGACATTAGGCCTGAAACTATAATGCCGACTATTTACTCAATGGATACTCTTCTACGAGAACTGGAAAAAAGTAAGCCAATTTCTCTGTCTACAATACCCAGCATGATAGCCTCTCCCAATGATACAATACCAGGGTCCACAAGAAAGACAGTTCCTCTGCTTGAGCCAATCATTGATAGCTGTAGTATTACTTGGCTCTATGCAAAAGAAAAATCAGGAAAAACTATTTTAGCATTAACAATTGCACAAGCAATTGGTGTTGGCCATAGAGCTATTGGCCCGTGGAAGTCTTGCGATCCACAAAATGTTCTTTATATTGACGGGGAAATGGCTGGACAAAAAATAGAGGAAACTATAGCAAAAATTATACGCGCTCATGATACTACTGGTCATGAAAAAAGAAGTTTTTCTGTATACCCATTTATAGAAGAAAATACTAAATTTTCGACGATTCTAGATGAAGAATGGCAAGAAAAATATATTCAGCAACTAAAAAAATTTAAACTAATTATAATTGATAATTTTTACAGTCTAATCGCTGCACATGATCCAATTAATTTTATCAAGTGGATGAGAGAATTGACGAAAGAAGGAATCTCTTTTCTTGTGGTAGACCACACAAATAGTGAAGGAGAGCTACAGGGGAGTTCCAAAAAAAGAATGGCAATGGACTTGGGAATAAAATTAGAGGTACTCAGTAAAAATGAGATACTTGTCGAGTATGTCCTCGATAGACATAATAAAGGACATCATGAGGATTTTATTTTTATAAAAAAATTTACAGATTCCTCTATGGAATTTATCGAAAAGTCAGCTACTGATATTTGTACGAATGAAACAGAGAAAGATATCTTGCTAGCAGCAATTGTTATTTGTAAAAAGAACAAAAGAAAAAATAATGAGACAGCAAAAATACTTGGAATAAGTGAATCAAAAATATCAAAAGATTTAAAGGCACTAGGCTACAATTGCGACCTCAAAAGCCTGCAAAATATTAATGACAAGATTAAAGAACGAAGAAAATCAATCGAATTTATCCTGACAAAATATGATAATGACGAGGAAAGAATCCTGCAAGCCTATAAAAGCATAGCGTGTAGGTAGGGGGTTTTGTAGTTAGTGAGTCTGTGTATTTTTAAACTGTACCCCAAATGGACACTAACAAATGGATGGAAAGATGTCCATTTAGAGCCCATATTCCATTTAATTGACAAATACGTTTAGTCTCTATAACCTTATTTGAACAATTTGGAGGCTAAGCATGGAAGGAAAGCAGATCGGCTACATCCGTGTCAGCAGCACAGATCAGAACACAGCCCGGCAACTCGATGGTTTTCACTTGGACAAGGTCTTCACCGACAAATGCAGTGGAAAGGATACTTCCAGGCCACAGCTGGTTGCTTGCCTGGACTACCTCCGTGATGGGGATACGCTGCATGTGCACAGCATCGACAGACTCGCTCGCAATCTTCAGGACCTTTTGCGGATCATCGAGAGCTTGAACCAACGGGATGTTGCTGTCTCCTTCCACAAGGAAGGACTCACCTTTTCCGCAGGCAAAGCGGAAGACCCCTTTCAGAAGCTCCAGCTCCAAATTATCGGCGCAGTCGCCCAGTTTGAACGAGCCATGATTCGGGAGCGGCAGCGAGAAGGGATTGCCATTGCCAAAGCCGCAGGGAAGTACAAAGGACGCAAGCCATCCTTCACACCAGAGCAGGCAGAACTCGCTCGCAAGATGGTCGCTGATGGGCAGAGCAAAACGGAAGTCGCAGCTTATTTTGGGGTGAGCAGAACTACCCTCTACAAGGCCTTGCAGCACGTCGAGAGGCATTAGGTCCCACTCTCCTCCCTCAATTTTCCCTTGTAGACTGCCCCCTAAACAGGCATCCTGGAATCTAGGGAAATATGGAAATTATTCCAACAGCACACTTAAATATAATGATATTTTTTTGAATTTCCCATCAATTTCCTAGAAAATTTTCTTTCCCAAAGTCCACATCATCTGCCCTTAGCGAAGTCCTCCCAGCAGAAGCATATCGACGACATGGCTCTCTCCCACGATCTATCGGTTCCTCTTGGCTGGAGAGCGCTTCTACCAGATAGGCTGTCTCTCGAATGGCTTCCTCGTGCCCTGTCAAGGCAGCAAAGGGAGAGAACTGGGCAGCTCTGTTGGCTCTGGGCATACGGGGATACTTGGACTCAGGGCGTGGCAGATTGATGATATCATCGTACTTGTTGCTCATGCCTTGTGCCCTCCTATCTGCTGGTTGCGTTCCCTGGTCGTAGCTCCTTCTTCCAGATTCATGCCCTTCAGCAGGGCATTTTTGCCATAGCGTTCACGGATTTTCAGGATAGCCTCCTGTCTCTTGCGTTCTCTTTGGAGCTGTCCCTGTTCCTGCTCTTCCCGCTTCTGCTTCGCAGCATAATCGGTGAACAAATCGAGTTGTCTGGGCTTTTTGTCTATCTGGCTTTCATGCAAGACATGGGCTGCTACCAGATTGATACGCCTGACCAGCAATTTTTGGTCCACGATGCGACCAAAAAGCTCCAGAACAGCATGTGTCATCCGTCTGCTGGAAGATGTGAACTGGCCTAGATTGACCGTACCATGTGCATGCTGAGGAAGCTGGCGTCCATAGCTGTCCGTAATCACCAGACCGGTATAACCACGCTCAGGAGACAGACTCTCGATATCATACCCCACCGTCAGTACCAGCTGATCCGTCACCAAACGCTTGTCCACCAAATCCAGAGCAAGCGAGTCCACCATCTCCTTGACCACCAGACGAGCTTTTTCCACCTCATAGGGAGAATGCAGCACCTGTCCTGAACCTATGCTCCTGGAAGATGGCTGGTATGCCTTGATATCTGCCATCGTACACGGTTCATAACCCCAGGCATGATCTATCAGCAGCTCTGCATTCACCCCAAACAGACGAAAGAGTAAATCTTCGCTATGGATGGAATAGCGGGCAATATCTCCCATCGTTTTGATGCCGTACTTTTCCAGCTTCTGGACATATCCTCTGCCAACTCTCCAGAAATCCCTCAAAGGGGTGTGATGCCACAACTGCTGGCGATACGACATCTCATCCAGACAGGCTATGCGCACACCATCCTCATCTGCTGCTACTTTTTTGGCCATGATATCCATAGCCACTTTTGCCAGATAGAGATTGGTGCCTATACCTGCTGTAGCTGTGATACCAGTGCTGCGTAGCACATCAAGAATGACGCTCTTAGTGAGTTCATGTACGGATGTACGATAATTTTTCAAATAGGAAGTAGCATCGATAAAGACCTCATCGATGGAATAAACGTGGATATCATCAGGAGAGAAATACTTCAGGTATACGCTGTAAACTCTGGTACTGTACTCGATATAGAGAGCCATACGAGGCACAGCTGTCAGATAACTTATGGCTAGGGAAGAATCAGCAGCCAGCTCTAGAGCATCTGAGGATTCTCCCGTGAATCTCCTCCCTGGAGCTTTCTGTCTGCGCAAGGCATTAGCTGCATGTACCTTTTGGATGACCTCAAAATAGCGTGCTCTACCTGGAATACCATGAGCTTTCAATGAGGGAGAAACTGCCAGACAAATGGTCTTCTCTGTCCTGCTGGGATCAGCTACCACTAGGTGAGTAGTCAACGGATCAAGACCACGCTCCATGCATTCCACAGAGGCGTAAAAAGACTTGAGATCAATGGCTATATAACTGCGTGCTGGCATATGAATCATGCTGCTCTATCTGTGTCTGGAGGTTCTTCGGAAATTCTATCTATCATCTTGATATTTTTACTAGTCAGCGGCAAAACTATAGCAAGAGCAAGAATAGGTTCCAAGGTGATAAAACATATCAATTTGATAAAGTATTCGTCAAGGAAAGCGGATGATGTTTTTCTCTGACGATATAAAGACCAATAAAATGAAAATATATTATGCAGATGAATCCTCTTACAAGGATAAACTTGATCTTATACAGATAGTTTTTCTCCCGTAATACTGTGATGATAAAACTCAATAAAAACACACTCTATCATTTTTGATGAATTTTACAGGGAAGGAGATAACCTATAAAAAGACTATCTCCTTCCGCTATTTATATGTGTATATTTATACTCTATTTAAAACACGAATCATTTCATTTACTTCACCTACTGTTGCCTTATCAAACTCATGATCGAACATTTCTTCACACAAATGGCCAGCATGTACTTTCTTCTCCTCAGCTAAATCTATAAGATAATCCTTTTGACCGGTATCAGCTATTTCATCATCACCGATATTTTTACTTTTAGCTGGGGGTAATGCTATTGCATCAGAATTCTCTTGAACTATCTTTGCAACATCTCTATGCTCTTCATCTATTGGATTAGAAATTATATACCTTATTTGTTTTTTAATCTGTTCCTGAGCGTCAGCTCTAGCAGCATTGATAATTGTAACTGCATTACAGGTATCAGCTGTGCTTGGATTTGCAATACCGTAGTTTGAAAGTGAAACGTTATTAGCACTCAAAGATACAGACACGATAGCTGTATACTGATTTTGTACAGATGGGAACTGACGAATCGAATAATTATAAGAGCTTTTACGAGCCATGATAAACTCCTTTATGATATGGATGTTGGAATCTATATTTTCGTTTTAGGTAAACGTGACATACCAAAGTTTCTCTGTCCATCATGAATAGAACCTTTGGTGTATGCTTTTGCCAAATATAAAGCTTGCTGTTTCATTTCACCTAATCTTGAATCAAACTTTTCAATATCTGATGTCCTGGTAATCATTTTACCGTTATAATCCCTGTTAAATTTATTTGTGCAATAGTCTATCAATCCTTTTGAATCTCTATCTATATCCAGAGTAGAATTCCAAATTGTCTCAACACTTTTAAAGACATGATTATAAGTCTTAACTCTAGTTCCATCTAACAAGAACAAGCAATGGTAGTGAGGATGATCACTTTTGTTTTGTTCACGTACCCAAATATAATACGGATCACATTTACGACGTTTATACTTTTTGACCATATGTGCCATGCAATCAGATATATTTTTTGATGAGGTATCTCCAATATAATCTTGAGGATATCTAACATCAAACCTGATGGATAATGTTTTACGATGACTACCTGTATAGAAGTCTAACAACTCATTGACACTATTTTTGATATTATCCAGATACTGTACGTTTTTGTTTTTCATGTTTTCACCTCATATTTAGACAAAGAACATAAAACAATAATGAGCCAATACTCTGCAAATATGCTGATGACATGTTTGCAGTGTATTGGATAAATATACTTTCACATTCCATATTGTTTTTTTGTTAAATCAATTACTTTTCTATATTCAACATTCAATCAGCATATTTAGTTGTCGTTTTAATGTTTAAACAATTACTAACTATTTCCTATATAAAGTTACTATTTTAATATATTATATTAGTATTACATACCCCCTATATGGTTGAGTGTTATAAACCTTAAGAACAGAGACCATGAAGAGTAAAACTTCATATTATGTATGTCCGAATTATTTTATACATAAAAAAAGAGCATAGCTTAATACTATGCTCTTTTTTATTCTTATTTGACGAAAACTATATCACAAAAGTAACGCTCTTATATAAACAGAGATCCTTTAAAGCTTACCTATGCACCATAGCTGACTAGCAGTTTGAGGAGAGGAGACAGCATTTTTTATCCGATTTTTCCGCTAAAAATTCGCTCTACACCATTTTTTCCCTGATCGAGAGAAGATTTCCATAGTTTGAACTGTCTCTTTGGATCATAAAGAGCTTCTATGGAATCCTTGTAACGCTACTTGCATGTCTGCTTCTGAAGGACATTATTCTAATACAAACCTCAAAGGTTTTCTCATTCTCTATTCGTCTACCAGAAGCTCAGTTCACTCTCGCTATGAGTCTCCCCTTCAAGTAGCAGTGATGCCCTCTTCTGTACGGCAATTTCAATATACTTCAAACGCTTTGAAGAAAGGTTATAACGAGGATGTTTCTTCAGCTTAAAGTTTAGGAGATGCCGTAATCCTTCACGATGTCTTGACTTCATACAAGACTTAGCTACAGAGAAAAAGTTGCTGTAACACATTGGTGCTTGGACATCAGCAAAATTAATAAAAACATCCTTACTCTCTATTTCTATGGGAGAGGCAAAATTAAATAGTGAGTTCCCGTGATCAAACAGTGGTGCAGGAGCTTTGAGAGTATTCGTTGCAGCATCCACAAGAAAACCAAAATTCCCGAAATGGCGATCAGTATTGGCAATGACAGCATCAAAGACGAACATATCCTCCAGCATGTCCCTATACTCAGAGTCCAGCGTTCTATAGTAATCGATGACTGCCTGCATTCCTCTTTGCTTCACGATATTGCCTATAGGAACAAATGAAACATCCTTGCTGGTGAAAATTTCGCACTTTGAGCAAAGTCTCGATTTCCATTTGGCAATATTATACTCGATTGCATTCACACCGAGTATCTGGGCAATCTGCCATGCATAGTATTCTGAATAGGGCTCATTTCCTGTGTTTGATCCCCCTACAGTACCACCTTTATAAAGGTATATTTTACCAGATTGCCTGCGCCAGCACTTCGGAAGCATACCGTTCGTTGTAAATTCAGGACTTGATACTACAGATGTACGAACAGAGCTGCCATAGCCGGTAAAAGCAATATTAGCTAACAACTCGCTGAATTTATTGTCGTAAAAATTGCACTGGTCAAAGTTTTTGGAATCCCCTTCCCGTACAACCCAGTAGCTGTCGTTGAGAGAAAGCCCCTTGCTGACATCTATGATGCCCATTGTGCTATTCGCAGATAGACCGGTCTTTGCCAGAAACGAATGGATGTACGCTCTGTTCCTGGGAATCTTTCTGTGCTTCAGCCAACGGGCAAGGCCCCTATCCGACACTTCCATTCCAAGCGGCATGAGTGACAGAGCATCCTGATCTATGTGCGTTATGGAAACCTCAGGAATATCACCGGTATCCTTAGCGGAAAAACGAATCAGCTCCCTGTCGAAGAGCTTCAAGATATAATCAACCATGCCTACTCCGTTTCGGGTTGCCACTACGCACCTGATTTTTCCATATGTCGAGCTGTGTACATCTGCACACTAAACGCTTCCTTCCCCCTCCGTCACCTGGATAAGGACGCTCCCTGGTATCATCCTAAAAAATCAACTAGCATGTTACTACTTAATAAGAAAGTTCCACAGATATATCTTCCCCTTTCTTAGCTGACATAACCATTTTTGCCAATTTGATGCCAGTTTCTTCATACTTTGAGAGATAAATACTCATAGCAATATCCATTATATCCTTATCGCAATTACATTCTTGCGTAATATGGATATTCTCAACAGATTTTTCTGTTTTTACAGTTCCGTATTGGAGAACGGTATAATCTCCATACTCGCAGGTAAATACAAAAGAACGCCAATCTTTTGGAAGAGAGCGCATCAGACAACTAACTACTTGATCCACATATTTTTGGCTAAGAGTTTCCATGCCTACTTCCCTTTATTGTAGAATGCCTGCTTATACTCTATACCATCGATAGTGTAAGAAACTTCAATTTTATATGGACGGATGCTTGATCCTGGGTAGACAGGACGGACAGTCACATCAGTAACTTCCTTGCCCGCCCGGAGCGCCCGCTCCCAGCTATTTTCCATGGCTTTCCATTCACCGCGATTCAGATTCATATTTTGCGGAACGAGGTTCATAGGGCTGGCCTCTCCGCCAAATCTGTTGCCGATCAGATGACCGCCTTCATCGGCACTTTTACCGAGTTTGCCCACGGCCTGCTGCGCAGCAACATCGCGGGGAGCTTCTTGCAAAACCAGCTTCTCGGCATGAGCTTCTATTGGACGACCATACTGATCGGTCTTATAGGTGATATCACGGATGGTCTCTGTCTTGTTCGCCAAACCATACTTGTGAACGAGCTTTTGCCAGATCTCATTTTCCACCGTCATGTCCTTAAGGATAGACGAGGGGAAATTTTTTAGGGAAAATTCGTAGTTATCAAGTTTATAATAAAGATCTTTTACCGCATCCACAGCTTCCTGGGAATAGGTTGTAAGGTGTGCCTTGGCTTTATCCGCTGTTTTAAGCAGATCCTCGACGCTTGGAGTCCCCTCTTTGAGGGCGGGCAAGAATGCTCGTTTCTCCATGAGGTGCATGGCCTGCTTGGGAATCGTGATACAATCCTGAACCATCGTAACAGGAGAAATAAGCTCTTTGCCAACGTCCTGTGCTGCCGCACGTGTAACGTCCACGCCGAGTTTGCCAGCCTCTCGTACGGCTAGCTTGGCGCCCCCCTTTGTCGCAGCTTTGGCAACAGCCTGTCCGCCTTTCAGGGCGACAGCGGCAGTTCCTCCGGTAGCCAGACAAAGTACTACATCTGCTGCTGCCCACATGTAGTCGCTAGCACTCAAGTCATATCCCATACTGGACTTGATCCCTGCGGTACAAAGACTGCCAAAAGGAAGGTAGGAAATGACCCCTTCTTCAAAGGTACGTCCTTCCGGATCCTTTTCGCGATGATAACTTTCTTTAAGGGGGGCAGAGGCATGACGCACTCTCTGTGCTCCCAATGCCTCAAGCTCTGCTTTTGTCAGCTGACCATCGGCAATGGCAGGAGCAATATCCTTGCCCGAAACAACATACTCATTAATTTCCCGGGATTCTGTTATATGTGTTTCTATATCACCACGATCATAATCACGCCACAAAAATCCTCCCAGACTCTTTCCTAAAATTTCGTTAGACGTTATCGTGACCAGCTGTTCTTTCCTGATCTCTCTCTCAGTAACTTCATGCCTTACATATGACTGTACTTTTTCGGGCTCACGTGAAATTTCTTTGTGCCCACCGGAGCCATCATAAGTTGTGTATTGACTAATAGTTGTCGTAAATACTTGTATATTTTCTTCTTGTGTTTGATCAAGAGTAACTTTTTGACGTTTTTCAGTACGGTCATCAAATACCACACCTTCTTCAAGTGATGATGATAATTCAATATCACTTGTAAATGGCGTTGTTTTACTATAAGTTTTATGTTGAGGATCTTCTCCTTCTTCATAATTAATGGACGTTCCAAGAACTTCGACAGAATCATAAATTTTTTCCTGAGGAAAGTTTCCTTGTTGAAGCTCTTTTTGCATAGCAACAAGTAACTCAGGAGCTTCCTGTGAAAAAGCTCCCGGTGTTTCCCAACGTTGCTGGTCAACAGGTTGTTCGTCAAAGCGCTCGAGCCGTATGGAAGGATCTTCCTTTACCTGAGCAGCCGACAGTGGCCCCTGCTGTGCCAAGGCTCGCAGATCATGCTCTGCCTTGAAGCTCATGGATTGTTCATACGCGATAGTGGCATGCTGTTCCGGGCCACGGACTCTATGTTCCCCAGCGGAGACTTCATGATAGGCTATATGACTTTCCTGGGCACGTATCGTTTGCTCTGCGATACTTTCGGTATGCGTCTCCCCCTCAATGAGCCTATCGCCAAACCGAACATCTCCGTTATGGATATGGGCTGTATGAACTGAGACCTCCGTTGCGACGTGCATTTCCTTGGTTTCTACTTGACGAGAATCTATCCTAAGCTGTTTCCCGGGATACTGACAGGCAATTTCCGTATGTGCCGTAAGGGTTTCAGGCTTTGGAGCCAATGTATGGCTATAAGCATCCTTGTAGATATCGACGACGCATGTACGTGTTGCTTTGGCGGAGGAGGACAGCATCCATTCGTGGATGATATGCTGAAAAGCCTCAGGAGTAAGTGCACGCAGCAAGGAAAGACCAGCCAACAGCAGATGATCCCAAGTAATCTCTTCACCGGCTCCCAGACGTTGCAGCAGGGTAGCATAGTGATCTTGTGCCACTATACTACCATCGCATACCTCCTGAGAAAGGGCATAGCGTAGAAAAGGCTTTCCCTCAGCGTCATATTCTACAGAAATATTCTCGACTTTTGTATCTATGATAATTAGATCGCGAGGAGATTCCAGCTGTATCTTGATATCTGGGGTCAAATCCTGAAGGATATTCTCGACATGGATATCACCGGGAGTTGGCGTGGCCGAGAGGTCAAAAGGGAGCATCGTTTCGGTCGTTTTATCCCCCTCGATGCGCTGCTGATGTAGCACCGTGTCCGCTGCAGTGACAGACTGCGTGGTAATCCCCTCGGCCTTAGCGGCAGTATCTTGGAATGCCTTCAACTGAAGTGTAGACTCGGAATCTGTTTTATACTGAAGGGGCTCGGTCTGCGCCCCCCCAACTTCCTGTAAGAAAGGAGGAACGGAGGCAGAGATAGGGGACTCTATATTTTCTACCAACACGGCAGGCTGAATACTGGAAGCAGGTCCCAGGGCATCAGCTGTGTCGGATATGTATGGCTGCTGTGTCGTATCCGACTGCTCCCTAGAGAGAAGATTTTCTTCCTCCGCACGAAATTCTAGGGGTTTTCCCAGAGCGGAGACATCACCAGGGATAGCGATAAGGAAATAGGGAGAGCGGCTGGCCAAATCTTTCACTATTGATGTAGCTTCCGGTGCATACCCGCTGGCAAGGCTTATGAGAACCGATGTGAGATTGCTGGCAACGGTTCGTCCTGCCAAGCTTTCTGTATAAGTAGCACCAAGCATATGCAGACCACTGAGAGGTGTTTGCATGTCTGGAAGATTGCCGGCTAGGATGGATAAACCTGCCTGTGAACAGGATATGGCTGTGGCTGCAGAAAGTCCTGAGACTCCACCACATAGAGGCAGAGTGAGCAGCATTCTACCTGCAAGATTAGTTACATCAGGAGCGACTCCAGACAGTGTGTCAGAGACAACCGTGCTGCTGAGAGCAGCCCCCAAAATGCCCATACTACCTAACATAGCGGAAACCTTTCCTTATACAGATTGACAGATTCGATTCTTATATAATCAGGTATAGAAATCCCCTCTAAAGAGCCAGCCAAGAATTTATATTGAACATTCAGACAAGCTTCCACCCCGGGCATATCCCCACGTAAATAGCTGAGGATATCGACTATAAGTTGTCCCGCTTTTTCATAGCTATCCTGTGGTGACTTTGCAGGATCTGCAAGGAGGATATCGGTCAATGCCTTTATCCATTGCTTATAGTCATGGAAGTTTTTCCGGGCACAGGCATCAAGGATATTGTTGATTTGCTCTATTGTAAGCTGGCTCATGAGTTCTTGAGCGCAATTCTCGGCGGTAGAGCAATCGTCTTCCAGGAGTGCTTGCAGATATTTTGCCATAGTACGCAGCAGAGTGCAGCACTCTTTAGCGCGCTCTTCAAGAGGCTTGTCATGGCTAGCGGCCATACGCAGCTTCGCAAACAGAAGCATCCCCTGCTCAAGGTCTTGCCATTGCTGTATACCCAGGTTGCGCAGCCTCTGGCCAGCCGCATGAAAATCTTTATTATCCTGGAGGATAATCTGGCTTTCCAAGCATATCGTACCGATGCGATAAAAGCTAACGCCTATAGTAGGCGTATCTTTCGGTGCCTCGGAAGGATGGGAACCATCCTCTAAAGGAGGTTCGGCAGTGATTTTGACATTGAGTGCCTTTCGTAATCCACTGAAATAAATGCATGCCTCACCAGGCGCCAAGCGAGCCAGCTCCTGAATTTGTTTTTCTTCCAAGTTCATGGTGGCACCGATGAGTTCCCGGTCCTCTTTATCCACGATACGGTGCGCAATTTTGACGTCCGTATTGCGCAATACATCGGGAATCAATTTGGAAGGTATCTGATCAGCGATGACAATGCCTTGTCCGTAGGAACGTACTTCGGCAAGGATGTCCGCGAAGACCTCGACGCCTTTTTGTCTGCCCTGAGCTGTGTAGTCCCCTCCTGCTGTGGGACGGGACAGAAGGCGGTGAGCTTCTTCAATGACGAGGACATGTCGCAGCTTGTCCAAGGAAGCTCCCCCACATTGCTGACGCTCGCGTTCCTCAGCCTGCCGGTGTTCGTATAGGCGGGTCATGAGCAGGGCCATGATGAGGGCTTTTTCATCATTATCGGAAAAATTCGACAGTTCAATGACGCAAGGGCCGGACAGCAACTCCCTGAAAGAGATGGTTGCGTTTTGGTCGAAAACCTGACCTTTGGCACCTTGCACCAAACTGGTAAGTCGGGCCTGGAGGGCCCCAGACAGGCTCGCGCTATAGTCTGTATGTGTAGCACCGAAGAAATGATGAATAGCGCCTTGCACCATGGGAGAAGTATCAGAGAGAAGTGGATAGTAGATCCGGCGCAATTCCTTGTACTGTGTATAACCTTGTCTTTTTAACTGTTCTATATAGTCATTCTTCCCAGAACAAAGATCCCATCCTCGTTCTCTATATACTTGATATAGGATATGTTCAAGAATGAATGGCATACTTGAGTACATCCCCAAGGATGCATTGAAAGTCGCTTTAAGCATGTCCAAATGTGACGAAAGCATGATATGACTATCGTCAAAGGCAAAAGGATTCAGGCTAAAACTGTCTTCACCAAGACGGAAGAAACGCAACTCATGGCCTAAGGCCTTTCGCAACTCCTGATATTCGCTCTTTACAGGCTCAATGACCATGAAGGGAATATGGCAATCCTGCCATAGACGACACAACAAGTGCTTAATAGTCGTACTTTTTCCAGAACCAGTAGCTCCTGAGACGAAGCAATGTCGTTGCAACATTTTTTGGCTGAGATGGATGGAACTCTCTGTAGGCTGATTGCGGTCTATGAGATTCCCGATATGGATGCCAACACCAGCGTCCTCCTGACCGTCCCTATCCCAGCTACGTCCATACTCGACCAAGCCTTCGACACAGATACCGGGCAACTCATGCTGGGGCAGAGATGCAAGCAGAGCAAGTTCCCGTGTCGTCAACTGGGTAAATATGCCTGACGTCAAGCGACGAGATGCAGCGGATGTGATGCCGAACGGATGGGCAAGCTTTTCGGAGAGCGGCTCTGTGTCGGAGGCATTAAAAAGAGTGATAATCCTATTTGCTTTGATGACCCGGATTGGATCGTCACCGCTGCTCTCACCTGACAGCATTCCTTGGAATAAATTGGCGATCTCATCGGCGTGGACATCATTATCGGCGAAAACTGATGTCAGACATTGCCAAAGTCCGGCACCGTGCCCCATCTCGAAACGTTTAAGATGCCGATCTAGGATTGCTTCAATGGCCTGGGCCGTTTTTTCTATCTCCTCAACACTTTGGGAAAGATTAATCCCCTGTGTTTTTTGGAGAGATTCTGTATTTGTATCCGTTATGCTGGAGGTTTCTTGGACTGCTTCAGAGTCGCTTTGCTGTCTTTGGAAAGAGCTTTTTTCCCCGCCTCGAATGACAGTTTTGATATTGCTGATGATCGTTTCTATGCCGGACAAAGGCTGTTCATAATGGACTGCACCATCGGTTTTCGTTTTCGATAAAGAGGTACCTCTGTTCTCGGCACGAGATGTACTTGTTGACTGCGAGAGTTGAGCATTCAGTGCTACCTGGCGAGAGATTTTCCCCAGTTTATGTATTTCATTAATGGATTTTTCTACGGATGTCTGAAATTCTCCGATCATATCGCGGGAGATAGGATCGGCGTATATGAGAACTGCAAAAGGATAGTGACTGCTGTCGGCCAGCTTGTCGATACCCTCTATAGGGACTTCCGCCTGAGAATTTTTTTTTGACGGAATACCCGTCAGTATCCTGCACGAACCAAGATTATAGATATCACGCCAAACGCTTCTTTTTTGCTCATGAAAACTGCAAGATGTATCATTAATATCTGTAGAATCAATATCGATAAAACGACATCCAGGCAAAAATCCTCTTACAGCAGCTGGAATTGCAGCAAAAGAATTTTGCAACAATACCGTTTGATCTCTATCTTTTCCCCAAAGCCCCATATACAGATGATAATTATTATTTTCAGTTCGTCGTAACAAAAAAATAAACGGGATGGAATAGCGGGAAATTGACGTCAGCAGAGATTGCATCCCAGTATAGAGGTCGGCAGGCTGTCGAAAACGTATTTCTGAAAAAGTGATTAGCTTCAATAAGCTAAGATCTCCGGCAGCGGGGCTGCTGGCAGTAATAGCAGGCAATGTATCCAGATATGTTCGTGTCAGAAGGTCACGAAATTTTTGCAGACTGTCGCAAACCTGAAACGCCTCTGGAACCAATGCAGGAGACTCTTGCATTTTCTGCATTAAAACCATGCTTTGCTCATTCATAAGGATTCAACTCCTATCCTTCCCCTAAACTGGCGCAAGAAGAGGGGCCGTAGGCATGGGATGAAGAGAATATTGCCAAGTCGTCAGGATATTATCTCCACCCATCACAACTTCATCGTCTGGACTAAAAGCGAGCATACTGCGAATAAGACGGCAGTTGAACCAACCAGCCAGAAAAACTGGACAGGAAGATACGGTAATGACGTCCAGCAAATCTTGTAGCTTAGGAGCAAGATACTGCTGCAAAAGAGAGGCAGTCAGTTCTTCGTCGCAAAAGGCAGGGACACGCGGTTGCTCTGTTGTCAACAGAAGGAGAAGTTGTCTGCAAGGATTCTGGAAGGAAGGAAAAATTTGTTGAAAGAGAGCACGCAGACCCCAATTTTGAAAATGCCGTCGCAGTATGTATCCGTCTTTTTGTGGGCTGAGAATGGATAAGCCGGACCAGCGTAAATCGAAAATTATACCTTGTCCCCATAGACGTCCTTTTTCAGGGGGGACGCATATCGTTTGTGAACAGACACCAGATTTGAAAGGAAACGATGCAGCATCAGTATAGTATACGACGTGACAGCCAGAGCCCCTCAAGGGGATTCCTTCAAGATAATTGCTAAGGATACGTGCATCGGAAAACTTTCCTTCAAGGGAAAAGAACATATTCTCACCCTGCACAGGGATAAGTCTCCAACCATCGCAAGGTTGCCATTGATAAAGATGATGGGCAAATTCATGAGACACGATAAAGAGAGCGCGACGCTCCCGATCGTCATCGCTACCAGGGGGGATAGCTGTCTTTTCTGGAATAAAAGGCTTGGCCCAGCGGGCAGATCCGTTGTCTGTAGGACAGATCCATTCAAAAAGACTACTTTGATTTTCTCGTAATAATATATCGTCGTAGGTATCTGAAAGATCGCCTTTATTAACGCGTTGCCAGTCTAGGGTGCGTAGCCATTCACGTTGCTGATCTCTCCTGAGAGCGGTAAAGCGCCCAAAGATATCGGGAGGATCTATACAGGAGATTTTCTCTGCTGTTGCATGCAAGAGTTTACGATCCATATTGATCTTATGTAAAATATGATGAAATCGATCAGACATGATAGAAAATATATTTAAAGAATATTAACCAGCAAGGTCATTTTTTACGACATCAGACAGAAAATCCTTATAAGATCCTCCAAAGCGAAACATAGAATCATTTGCAATAAATGATTCTATTTTCTTTTTCAGGGCGTCTTTCTGGCTACAAATAATATTGTATTTTACCGAAAGTTTAATATATTCTTGTTCTTTATCAGAAAGAAGTTTTTTTACCCTCTCTATTTCTTCATTATATTTTTGAAGTTGTTGCAAAAGTGTTTGTACAGTGTTTTGCTGAGTAAAAATTTCCCTGTCTTTATCAGCAAGCTGTTGCTTACATTGGGCAAGATGCTCGTTGAAATCTTTATTCTTTTGCTCACTCTGCTCAAGATCGAAGGCATATTTTTCCAAAACGTCCGAAAAAAAACGCTCACTTTGCGCTATTAGATGATCCATGGCCTGCCTGTTCTCCTTAAGGTATTGCTCAACAATAGCTTGCAGGAGCGCAGACTTCTTCTGTATGAACTCGTCATGCGGAATCGACGCGCTGAGCTGATTCAACGACTCATCAAGATCTGTCAAAAAAGGAATGATACCTGAACGTATCTCTTTGAAAGCGACCAGAAAACTCTCCATCAGAGGGATAGTGTCACTGCTCAGCTTACAATGAAATCCTCCAGTATTTTCCTTGAAATATTCCTCTTCCAGTGGAGAAGAAATTTGTCCGGATGACCCTGCTAACGAGTGAGCCATTTATTTCTCCAAATCCAGCATAGAAAAGGCGCTTTTCCAGTGCTGTTGATATTCGCCAACGAATTGCCGCATGAGTGCCTGCCGTTTCTTGATATCAGGCTCTATATCAGAAAGAACTTGTAAAATTTCAGTAAAATCTTTTTTGTAAAAAGCTATCATTTCTGTACGCAATTCTGCCTGCCGCTGAAGGGACCAAGAGATAATTTCTGCCTCTTCTTTATTAAAAAAAGACATGGTGATGTTTTTCTCTGTTTTGCTCTGATTTCCAGATACACTACTTTTCTTTTGAGAGTCTAATACAACATTGGTGGCATCAGAAACGACATCACATATATTATCGTTCATGCGACTAATCCTTTTTATCCATAAAAGCAGGTGTCACAAGGTTGTATGATTTTTCCCAATATTTCGTAAAAATCTCTTTTGCAGTATTTATAGATTCCTGCTGAAATTCCTTATCTTCTGTATTATTTGTCGACAAAGAGATGAAAATCTCCTTTAAATCTTTTTTGTAAAACGTCATGAATTCCGCACGGAGTGCCGCCTGCTGCTCCAGAATCCACTTGATACTTTCCTTGTTCTCATGAACGATTTTGAAATGTTCTGCGTTTGTCATAACCAGCCTCCTAAATTTTTCATGTAAAATACTCTATTGTTAGTATGTTGTCCAGAGATAAGAGAAAATCGAGCACGTTATTAAAGCTGATATGATATTTAAATAATATCAGAATATTACATTATTTATTACTAAAAATAGGTTCACTCAGCATCTAATCAAAAATGATGGGCAGCTGCCATCAAAGGTCAGTTATTCTTTTGCAGAAACATTTCAGGAGCCTTCCTGCCAGATGGTCATCGTGGATATTCCCCATTACCCTAGGAAATATCTTAATCATCCTTTTTTACCCATTGATTTTCTGAAAACGAATTAGCCGTATAGGGAAGAACAACTAACCCTGCTGGACACACAACTCCTAAGCTTCTCTTCATATTTTCTAAATAATATAAAAATTTTCCACTATGATACAGGACTTGTTCCAACATTTATTGAGCTCATGGATAGTATCTTTTGAACAATAGCAGGCGGGAGTATAACTTCGTGACATTAGCTTAGATATTCATAGATAGCCATACATGGTTTAACACTATCAAGAACATATTTACACCTCACCATCTTTAATAAAATATTAGCATTCAATGATTCTCCTTACATATACAATATTACAAAATTACAATTCTTTAAATAAAATATTATAACAGACAGTCTATTATCTAAATTTAATACGCATGTATGTTTGATTAAAATTTCATCAAAATTCTGTACAAGCACTCATACTCTACAAACTTTCTGTCAAAATTTAAATTTTATCTTGCATTATTTCCTGCAATACTATAATACGAAATAAGGGTTTACTTGGGAAATCTTATTTTTTATTAACGGCTTGCATTGGAATTTTTAGGATTCCCGCCCTCGGCACCAGCAAGACATCAAGGGTTGTGGCAACTAGCCGCAAC
>ERZ773260.945-NODE-945-length-40199-cov-9.867303_pt1 | contig 40199 bp, 40 predicted proteins | sample MGYA00511387_ERZ773260 | MGnify/ENA primary metagenome ERZ773260 (study PRJEB29015, sample SAMEA2737745) | human gut metagenome | biome: human gut; feature: human-associated habitat; material: faeces | place: China | collected 2012 ...
GGAAAGGGCTATTCTCCCCCCTTCGGGGGGGAGAATAGCTTTTTGTCTACAGTCTGCGACATTCATCTGAATGCAGGGGCTTTTTCAAACGCTATCGATTTTACTTGCGAATTCCTGCAGCTTTCAGCCGCGCAGGTTTACACCCCCGAGAACGCGCTGTATCCGCCGTCCACGGGCAGCACAATGCCGGTCACGAAGCTGGCCGCGCGCTCGTCTACAAGGAAGAGCATCGCGCCGATCAGCTCCTTGAGCTCGCCATAGCGGCGCATCGGCGTGCCGTCCACGATATGCGCGCAGCGCGGGGTCGGCGTGCCGTCCGGGTTGAACTGGAGCGCGTGGTTCTGCTCGGTCATAAAGAAGCCCGGCGCAATCGCGTTCACGCGAACGCCGGAACGCGCCAGATACGTCGCCAGCCACTGGGTGAAGTTGGAAACGCCCGCCTTCGCGCCGGAATAGCCGGGGATGCGCGTCAGCGGGGTGAACGCGCTCATCGAGGAGACGTTGAGCACACACGCGCCCGGCTGGCCGATCAGCAGCGGGGTCATCACCTTGCTGGGCAGCCACGTGCCGCGCATGTTCAGGTCAAATTCCTTCTGGATGTCGTCCGCGCCGACGTCGAAGAACGTCTTCTCGCCCGGATCGGTCATCTGATCCTGCGGAACCATCGCGCTCTTGACCGCGCCGCCCGCCGCGTTAATCAGGATGTTCAGCCGTCCGTATTTCTGCGCGATTTCTTCCTTCACGCGCAGCATCGCCGCCTCATCGGTCACATCGCCGGCGATCGCGTCCGCCCTTCCGCCGCCCGCGTTGATTTCGTCCGCAACCATCCGGCAGCGCTCCAGATTGCGCCCCAGCACGATCACCGTCGCGCCGCAGGCCGCCAGCGCCCGGCAGAACATGCCGCCGATGCCGCCGTTGCCGCCCGTCACCAGCGCGACGCGATCCGTCAGATCCACATGAAACGGAATATCGTAATTGTAAGCCATTTGTTCTTCCTCCATTGCGTCGTTATCCCGGTGTATATTCGGTCTGTTCCGAGAAAATTCCTGCCAAAAAAATCATCTTATCTTGGTTTCTTTTTTATCAAAGGTCTGACAACTTCAAACCACCGCCGTAAAAACCGCTGTTTTTTCTGGAGCAGAGCCCGCCCATGCGCACAGGCTCCGCTCGTTTTTTCTTGCCAAATCGTGTAATTCATCCTATAATGTATCTGTTTTGGTTGCTCCATTTTTATTGCAGAGAAGGTGGATGTTTTTTGAAAAAACTGCTTGTTTATATTCGGGATTTCCGGCTGGAATGTGTGCTCGCGCCGCTGTTCAAGCTGCTGGAAGCCTCCTTTGAGCTGATCGTCCCGCTGATTATGGCGGCGATCATCGACCGGGGCATCCCCTCGGGCGATACGGGCTTCATCGTGCGCATGTGCCTGTGGCTGGTCGTGCTCGGCGGCGTGGGGCTGCTCAGTTCCGTCACCGCGCAGTATTTCTCCGCCAAGGCGGCCATCGGCTTTTCCGCCAAGCTGCGCCACGTGCTCATGGCGCATATCCAGACGCTGAGCTACACCGAGCTGGATACCGTCGGCACCTCCACGCTCATCACCCGCATGAACAGCGACATCAATCAGGTGCAGACCGGCGTGAACATGTGCCTGCGCCTGCTGCTGCGTTCGCCCTTCGTCGTCTTCGGCGCGATGGTCATGGCGTTCACCATCGACACGAAATGCGCGCTGATTTTCGCGGGCGTGATCGCCGTGCTGTGCGTCATCGTGTTTTCCATCATGCTGGCGACCATCCCGATGTATCGCCGCGTGCAGGGGCAGCTGGACAGCGTGACCGCGACGACCCGCGAAAACCTGACAGGCGTTCGCGTGGTTCGCGCCTTCTGCAAGGAGGACGCGGAGCGCGCGAAGTTTGAGCGCAAGCTTCAGCTTCTCACCCGCATGCAGCTTGCCGTCGGGCGCATCTCCGCGATGATGAACCCGGCGACCTACGTGGTCATCAACGCGGCGGTGATCGTGCTGATTCACACCGGCGCGGTGCGCGTGCAGATGGGCGCGCTGTCGCAGGGGCAGGTCGTCGCGCTGTATAACTACATGAGCCAGATCCTCGTCGAGCTGATTAAGATGGCGAATCTGATCATCACGCTGACGAAGGCGGCAGCCTGCGGCGACCGCGTGGCCGCCGTCCTCGCCATCCGTTCCACGCAGAAGGACGGCGAAAAGACGCCGGCCATCGACGCGCCGCGCGGCAGCGTCGTCTTCGACGGCGTTTCCATGCGCTATTCCGGCGCGGGCGCGGAATCCGTTTCCGGCGTGAGCTTCACCGCCGCGCCCGGCGCGACCATCGGCGTGATCGGCGGCACAGGAAGCGGCAAGAGCACGCTGGTCAACCTCATCCCCCGCTTTTACGACGTGACGAGCGGCCGGGTGCTGGTGGACGGCATGGACGTGCGCGACATCCGCAAGGACGAGCTGCGCCGCCGCATCGGCGTTGTTCCGCAAAAGGCCATGCTCTTCAAGGGCACGATTCGCAGCAACCTGCTCTGGGGCAACGCCGATGCCACCGAAGCCGACCTGCGCGACGCGCTCAAGGTCGCGCAGGCACTCGACGTGGTTTCCGCCAAGTCGCAGGGGCTTGACGAGCCGGTGGAGCAGGGCGGCCGCAATTTCTCCGGCGGCCAGCGCCAGCGCCTGACGATTGCGCGCGCGCTCGTGCGCAAGCCGGAAATCCTGATTTTGGATGACAGCGCCTCCGCACTGGATTACGCGACGGACGCCAACCTGCGCCGCGCCATCCGCCAGATGGAAAACCCGCCGACGACGTTCATCGTCTCCCAGCGCGCGGCCTCCGTGCGCTTCGCCGACCGGATCATCGTGCTGGACGACGGCCACGTCGCGGGGATGGGCACGCACGACGAGCTGCTCGCCGCCTGCCCGGTCTATCAGGAGATCTATGCCTCCCAGTTCAAGAAGGAGGGAAATTAAATGGCAAACGACAAGAAAAAGCCTTCCCTCGCCTCGCAGGGCGCGGTCATGCGCCGCGTTCTCCGCTACATCGGCCCGCACCTCTCGCTGGTCGTGCTCTCGCTGGCGCTGTGCCTGATCAGCGTCGCGCTGACGCTGTATGTGCCGATCCTCGTCGGCCGCGCGGTGGATTGCATCGTCGGCCCGAACGCGGTGGATTTCGCCGCGCTGAAGCCGATTCTGCTGACCATCGCCGTCTGCATCGTCGTCACGGCGGCGGCGCAGTGGCTGATGAACGCGCTGCATAACCGCATCACCTACGACACCGTGCGCGACATCCGCCGCGATGCCTTCGCGCACATCCAGAATCTGCCGCTTTCCTATCTCGACGCGCATCCGACCGGCGACACCGTCAGCCGCATGATCGCCGATGTGGACACGTTCGCGGACGGCCTGCTGATGGGCTTCACCCAGCTCTTTTCCGGTGTGATGACGATTCTGGGCACGCTGGGCTTCATGCTGACGTTAAGCGCGCCGATCACGCTGCTGGTCGTGCTCATCACGCCGCTCTCGCTGCTGGTCGCCAACTTCATCGCCAAGCGGACGTATGCGATGTTCCGCCTGCAATCCGTGACGCGCGGCGAACAGACCGCGCTCATCGACGAGGCCATCGGCGAGCAGAAACTCGTTCAGGCCTTCGGCCACGAGGCGCAGACCCTCGCCGCGTTCGACGAGGTGAACGAGCGCCTGCGCGACTGCTCGCTCAAGGCGACGTTCTTCTCCTCCCTGACCAACCCCTGCACGCGCTTCGTCAATTCGCTGGTGTACGCGGCGGTCGGCTTTGCGGGCGCGCTGGCCGCCGTCAACGGCCGCCTGACCATCGGCGGGCTGTCGAGCTTCCTCTCCTACGCCAACCAGTACACCAAGCCGTTCAACGAAATCTCCGGCGTGGTGACGGAGCTGCAAAACGCACTGGCCTGCGCGGGGCGCGTCTTTGAATTGATCGACGAGCCCGCGCAGACGCCCGACCCGGCGGACGCGGAGCGGATCGACCGCCCCGACGGCGCGGTGTCCATCGACCACGTGTATTTCTCATACGCCCCGGATCGTAAGCTGATCGAGGATTTCACGCTGCACGTTCAGCCCGGCCAGCGCGTCGCCATCGTCGGCCCGACCGGCTGCGGCAAGACGACGATGATCAACCTGCTGATGCGCTTTTACGACGTGGATTCCGGTGAAATCCGCGTGGACGGCCACGAGACGCGCCGCCTGACGCGCCGCAGCCTGCGCGAAAACATCGGCATGGTTTTGCAGGATACGTGGCTCTCCGCCGGAACCATCCGCGAGAACATCGCCATGGGCAAGCCGGACGCGACGGATGAGGAGATCATCGCCGCCGCCAAGGCCAGCCACGCGCACAGCTTCATCAAACGCCTGCCGGATGGCTACAACACGGTCATCAGCGAATCGGGCGGCCAGCTCTCGCAGGGGCAGAAGCAGCTCCTGTGCATCGCCCGCGTGATGCTCTGCCTGCCCCCGATGCTGATTCTCGACGAAGCGACGTCCTCCATCGACACGCGCACCGAGCTGAAAATTCAGGAAGCCTTCGCGCGGATGATGCAGGGGCGCACGAGCTTCATCGTCGCGCACCGCCTGTCCACCATCCAGAGCGCGGATGTGATTCTGGTTATGAAGGACGGCCACGTGATCGAGCAGGGCAATCACGAATCGCTGCTCGCCAGGGGCGGCTTCTACGCGACGCTCTACCAAAGCCAGTTCGCGCAGTAACTGAAATCAAAAAAGCATGAGGATTTTCTTCCTCGTGCTTTTTCTTTATGCTATAATCGTCTCATACCATTTTCGGGAGGCCATTATGGATAAGCATCGCAAGGCGCTGGAGCTCGCCGGTCACGCCGGCTGCATCCTGCTCAAAAACGGCGCCGAAATCTTCCGCGTGCAGGAGACGATGATCCGAATTCTTTGCGCCTACGGCGTGACGGATCACAACGTCTACGTCATCTCCAACGGCATTTTCGCCACCGAGGGCGAGGGCACAGACCACGCGCTGAGCCTCGTGCGCCATGTGCCGCTGGGTGGCGTGAACCTGAGCCGCATCGACGCGGTGAACGCCGTCTCCCGCGAAATCTGCGCGGGTAAGTGGTCGATGGACGAGGCCGAGGCCGCGCTGACCCGCGTTGAAACGCTCACCCCCGAAAGGCCGATCACGCACATCTTCGCCTGCGCGCTGGGCGCGGCGAGCTTCTGCTATCTGTTCGGCGGGGCGCTGCTGGACAGCGTCGCGGCGTTCCCCATCGGGCTCCTGCTGCAAATCTACCTGTTTGCCGCCCAAAAGCGACATTCCGCCTTCATGCCGTATATCTGGGGCAGCGTGCTGGTCACGCTGCTCAGCGGGCTTCTGGCGGCGTGCTTCCCGGCGCTCAATGCGTCGTGGGTCGTCATCGGCGGCATTGTGCCGATGGTGCCGGGCGTGACGTTCACCACGTCCATCCGCGAGTTTTTCAACGGCGACTATCTCTCCGGCGTGATTCACTGCATCAGCGCCGTTCTGACCGCTGTGTGCATCGCGCTGGGCGTATGCGGCGGCGCGATGCTGCTGGGCTTTATGGGAGGCATTGCGCTATGATGGGTCAGGTTCTTTCCGCGTTCCTCGGCGTGTTCTCGTTCGCCATTCTCTTTCATGCGCCGCGCAGGAGCTACCTCGCCTGCGCCGTCTGCGGCGCGGTCGCCTGGGGCTGCTATCTGCTCGCCGCGCCGATGGGGCTGTTTCTGGCGACGACGCTGGCCGCCATCGTGCTGACGCTGCTCTCGCGCATGCTGTCCATCGCGCTGAAAATGCCCTCCACCGTGTTCATCGTCACGGGCATCTTCCCGCTCGTCCCCGGCGCGGGCATCTATCACACGGCGTATGCGCTCGTCTCCCGCAACATGGAGGCGTTCACCCTGCGCGGCATGCAGACGCTCGCCCTCGCGGGCGCGATTGCGTTGGGGATTCTCATCGGCATGGGCTTCCCCAAGCTGCTCGTCGAGCTGGGCGGGCGGGCGATGGCGAAGCCGCTTTCGTCCCATCGGCAGGCGCATCCGTGACCTCGCTCGCCGCTCGTCGGTCCGACCGCCTCTAAGGCCGCACTGCGGCCTTACAGCTTGTTGACATAAGCAAACCTGGCTTGAATAGCAAAATCAAGAAATTCAGCTATTCTTTCATTTGCGGAAAGGGCTATTCTCCCCCTTCGGGGGGAGAATAGCTTTTTGTCTACAGTCTGTAAGGCCGCGCTGCGGCCTTATTCACCCCCGGTCGATTCAAATCCCTTCTCGTCCTATTTCCCTTGCATAACAAAAGAGACTCTGATTTCTCAAAGTCTCTTTCTTGGCTAATCCCACCGAGGTTGATACAATATGAGAAAACAAAAGCGGGGTTCTCGCTAATAGTAGGGGGGGTAAAACTTGTCCAGAGCAACATGGTTTACACTTTGTGCAAGCACATGGTTTACATATTTTCTCTTGGGTCATCGACCAAACGGTAGCTCCGCTTCATGCTATAAATGAGCAAATCCCGAAAAGTGCACAAATGCCCCTATTTACATCGAAAGAGCATTTTGAGCAAAAATCTCTTGTAAAACACAATTTCTGAAATAATTGTATCCTTCATCGAATGAGCCGACACATCTGGAAACGGTGCAGCACAGAAAGTAGATAAACGAAAGAATGAGCCACATCCTCGTAATGCCCTGTTTTTTTGCGAAGCTGGCACTTGTCGAAGGCGAGCTTCTGCTTACAGTTTCGGAAGAATACTTCAATATTCCAGCGTTTTGCGTAGATATTGAGAATTTCCAGTGAGGTAAGCTCTGTATGAGCCGATATAAATACTCGAAGTGCCCTGGCCTCTCCAAAGGATTTTCAAGATAACTCAGCAAGACAACCGCGTCTTTATACACATTGCGCGCCCGTTATACGAATTTGTACAAAATTTCAGATTTGCTCATTTTCTTTTCGCTATTCAAGCCAAGCTTGCTTATGTCAACAAGCTGAACCCAGCGTTAGCTGAGCCTTTTTGATGTATAGGGAATGGCGCAAATTCGTCGCATGAGACGGCGCTTGAAGCCTTTGGGGGGTTACACCTCATTCGCGTAGGGAATGCTCTCTGCGGCGCCGGCGCGGCTTACAGCGATAGCGGCAGCCTTGGCGGCTCGCTCCATCACCTTGGATAAATCTTCGTCGTGGGAAAGCCCTGTGACGAAATAACCCGTAAAGGTATCGCCTGCGGCGGTGGTATCGACCGGCTGAACCGGAAAGGCGGGTTGATAGAGAATCTCGTCTCCGCGCATGCAGTATGCGCCGTCTTCGCCCAGCGTCAGCACGATGCCTGCGTTGGGATAAAGTGCTTTCAGCACTGCGAGAATCCGCTTGGGTTCGGTCTCCTGTGTGAGTGCTTTGCCCTCGATTTCGTTGAGCAGAAACCAATCGACGCATGCGAGCGGATAGCTGTTCAGCGTACTGTTTACGGGAGAGGGGTTGAAGATGATTGTCATGCCGCGCTCGGAAGCCATGCGCATGATGGCAGGCGAATGATCCAGCTCATTTTGCAGGATGAGCAAATCGCCTTTATTGAATTCGGAAAGCACACGCTCAATATCTTCATCCAGAACGCGCATGTTTTCTCCGGCAAAGACGATGATGCTGTTTTGTCCGATTGAGTCTACCTGAATGACGGTGTGCCCGGAAGGACCGGCTGCGTGCTTAACATAGCGCGTATCCACGCCGTGCTTTGCCAGCGTATCCATCAGGATGGCGCCGTCTTCACCGACTACGCCGGCGTGATACACCGTGCCGCCCGCTTTGGCGATGGCGATGGACTGGTTAAGCCCTTTTCCACCGGCGAACACGTTCTTGGCGATTGCCATTTGCGTTTCGCCCGGATGAACCATGTGCTCAACCTGATAGACGTTGTCTATATTCATGGAACCGTAGTTGAGAATCTTCATGCAGGCATTCCTCCTGAATATATAGTGACCGGAATTGTGACAGGGTTCTCTGTGGCAGATGCGATCTGGGGTTTGCGGCATAGATGAAACTGGACCAGTCCGGGCTTCACTTCCCGTTCCGGTCCTGTATCTGTTCTGTTTGAAACAGCAGCTGGATCATCTCGAACCGGTGATAACGGTTCAAGCCGTCCATCACTGTTCCTTCTTGGTGGCGTAGGCTGCAACCAGCGCCAGCGCGAGCACCGCGCCCTTGACGGCGGGCAGCACATAGAACGGTACCGCGCAGATGGTCAGGCCGTTTTCCAGCGTGGAAACCATCATCGCGCCGATCAGGGTGCCCAGCGCGTTGGGTCTTTCCGCGCCGCCGACCGAGCGGCCGACGAACACGGCTGCCAACGACTGCATCAGGTAGTTATCGCAGCACATGACCTGCGCGGAGCTGCCGCGGGAGGCAACGAGGATGCCGCCGATGGCGACGAACACCGCGGTAATCATGCCGGCCAGATAGCGGTAAGCCTTGACGTTGATGCCGCTCAGCTTGGCCGCCTGCTTGTTTCCGCCCATGGCGTAGATGAAGCGGCCGTGTTTAGTATATTCGAGGAAGATGTGCGCGATGAGCACGCAGACCAGCATGATGATGATCAGCCAAGGCTCTTTGCCGATGGCGCTGAAAGAGGGCTCCAGCTTGATGCGCGCGGGCTGTGCGCCTGCAGGCGTGCGCATGCCGGTGGAGACCGCGCCGCCGCCGATATACCACTGCCCCAGACCCTGATGCACGAACATCAGCGCGCAGGTCGCCAGCATATCCGGAATCTTGCAGACGAGAATGAGGAACATGGTCAGCTGATACATAATCAGCGTCACGGCGATGGTAATCAGCACGCACGCGAACAGCGGCAGGCCGTACCACAGATACATGCTCACAAACACATAGGCCGAGCAGCTCGCCAGCGTACAGGCGGACATATCAAAGCCGTCCGGCGCCATGGTAACCGTAGCGGCGATGGCGAACACAGTGGTGATGGACATGGCGCGCAGGATGTTGATCATGTTGTTGAACGACATGAAGCGGCTGCCCTTGATGAGCGTGAAGACGATGAAGCACAGCGCCAGCGCGATTACGGCTGCCCAATCCAGCAAGAAGCGCGCGGCGTTCTTGGTCTTCCGCGGGGATTTCGTCGAGATCGGTTTTGGGGTCGTTTGCATAGTAACACCCTCCTGTGATCGCCCTTAGCGGGCGTACTTGGTTGTGCTGCCGACAGCGTAATGCATGATTTCATCCTCGTCGGTCTTGGCTGTCTCCAATTCGGCCATCACGCGCCCGTCAAAGAGCACGTAGATGCGGTCGGTGATGGAAAGCAGCTCGGCGTTTTCGCAGGATGCGTAAATTACGCTGTTGCCGCGCAGGGTAATGTCGTTAATCAGGCGGAAGATATCCTGCTTGGCGCCCACGTCAACGCCCTTGGTGGGCTCGTCGAAGATGTAAACGTCGCAGTCTGCCGCCAGCCATTTGCCTACGGCGACCTTCTGCTGATTGCCGCCGGAAAGATTTTTGACATGCTGCTTGATGGAAGGCGTTTTGATATCCAGCCCCTCCACATATTCATGCGCGTTCTTTTCCGTTTTGGCTTTGCTGACGAAAGAGCCGTTGCAGAACTTGCTCAGTGCAGCAGCAGACAGGTTGAGGGTGACGTTTTCGTTGACCAGCACGCCCTCTTTGCGGCGCTCTTCAGGAACCAGCGCGATTCCGTTTTTCACCGCCTGAGAGGGGTTGTTGATCTTCAGCTCGCGACCGCCCAGCAGCACGCTGCCAGAGGTGCGCTCGTACGCGCCGAAGATGGTTTTGCACAGCTCGGATTTGCCTGCGCCGACCAAACCAGCGATGCCGACAATCTCGCCCTTGCGCACATAGAAGGATACGTCTTCGACCTTGCCGTCTGCGCCGCAGAGGTTCTTGACCTCAAAGACCTTTTCGCCGATCTGCACCTTTTCTTTGTGGAATTGCTCTTCAAAGGTGCGTCCCAGCATTTTTTCGACGATTTCACGCGAGGTGGTCTCTTTGGTCACCGGGGAGGTATCCACGATCACGCCGTTGCGCATGACGGTATATTTCTCGCAGATTTGGAGAATTTCATGGATTCGGTGGGAAATGAAGATGATGGCGATATTCTCGGTTTCCTGAAGGTGCTTGACCAGCCGGAAGAGCTCCGCGGTTTCCGTGTCGCTCAGGGGCGCGGTTGGCTCGTCCAAAATCAGGAAATTACATTCGTTGGCTATGGCGCGGGCGATGAGAACCATCTGCTTCTGCGCGAGGGAGAGGTCCTGCACCAGCGTGCGAACGTTGACGTCGATATGGAGCTTCTCCAGCACCCGTTTGGCGTCGGTGCGCAGTTGAGCCCAGTTCATCAGGGGCTTGCTCTTTGCGGACATGACCATATCGTTGAGCATCACGTTTTCAGCGACGGAGAGCGTCGGCACCAGCGCCATATCCACTTCCTGATACACAATCTGGATGCCCAGCTTTTTCGCGGCCATGGGCGTTCGCAGCTCCACAACCTTGTCGTTGAGATAGACCTCGCCGGTATAGTCGGGGTTTGCGCCCGCAAAGACCTTCATCAGAGTGGATTTGCCCGCTCCGTTCGCGCCCACGAGCGCCCGGATTTCGCCGGTGCTGACTTCGAAGTTTACATCGGTCAACGCCTTCACACCGGGAAATTCGATGGAAACATTCCGGGTTCCAAGAGTCAGCTTGTCCATGGATTTCCCTCTTCTCTATTTCTGCCCGAGGCAGTTTCTTTTCGAAGATTGATTTCAAAAGATTGATTTCAAAAGACGGGTTCGAAGATTTTTCAGGGGTTCTTTTCGAAGAAGAAGCGCCGGAGCAAAGACTCCGACGCTTCTTTGTCAAGAAACATTGCTCAGAATGGTTTTTTGACGTGCTTACCGGAACTTAGTGAATCAGTTCGGCGGGCATCCAGTCAGCCACGGACAGATAGCCGAGGTTGCCGTAGGTCTCGCCGGCCACGTCGGCCAGATTCTCGACGGTGTGATCTTCGCGCAGCGCCTCAGCCTTGATGGCGGTGCCCGGAACTTCGACCACGTCCACGCCGTAGGTCTTGGTGGCAGGATCATAGATCTTATCATATTCGCCGGCCATTTCGAGCATGAGGATACGCATGCCGATTTCGCCGTTCATGGTCCAGTCGGTGGTGCCGGCCGCAGCCCACAGGTCGGGGCGGTTCTGCATGTTGGTCACGTCAACCTGATCGATGTCGACAGAGCCCATCGGCAGCGCGGCGCCTTCGGTGCCGTTAAACATGGCGTTCTCTTCGATCGCCTTGTAAACGCCCTGGCCGTAGAGATCGTAGTAAGCGATGATGCCGTCCACGTCTTCACGGTTGATGGATTGCAGATACGCGGCGGTCACGGCGTTGGCGGAGTCAACGCTGTCCTGCAGCGGCTGGATTTCGCCGACGGTGACGATCTTGCCGGCAGCCTCGTATTCCTGCCAGCCGACCTCGCGGCGGTCAAACGGGCTGTTGTAGTTGGGGCCGCGCCAGACCTTAATCAGGCGGGCGCCCTCGCCGAACTTGGCGATCATGTCGTCGAGCAGAACGGTGACCAGGCTCTTATCCTGCTGGAACATCTGCGTGATGCCCGGGATCTTCTGGTATTCGCCGTCCGTGTAGAACTGGGTATCGAAGCACACGATCTTCATTTCCGGGTACTTCTCAGCCACTTCCTTCAGGAAGACGTAGGAGCCGTCCTGATTGCCGTGGGAGATGAGCAGGCCGTCATACCCTGCGGCAGCGCAGCTGTTGATGGTGTCCATCCAGGCGTTGAAATCGCCGTTGCAGAAGAAGAAGTCGAAATCGACGTCCAGCGCCTTGCACAGGTCGGCGCAGGAATCCTTCCACATCTGGAAGATGGTGGCGGAAGGCAGCAGCATCACGTAAGCGACCTTCTTGCCGGCGACAGGGTTCTCGGTCTCCGCGACGGCGCCCGCGCACATGGTCAGCGCCAGCATCAGAGCCAGAACGATAGCGAGGATCTTTTTCATGGTAACCCTCCTGTTCAATTTTTCAGGGCAATCTCCGTGCCCTTTTGTTGCATTTAGTATAATCCTTGGACACTGATTTGTCAAGCATTGTTCAAATAAAATTATGCTGTATTAAGTTTAGTTGTTTAGCTGTGAACAAAAACGGAATTTTTAAGATGTGTCAAGGCTTTTTGAATGGTCAGATCGTCAGATGTTTAGTCAGCCTCAAACGTATACTGTCAAATGTGCTAAAAATCATTGCCGTTCCTGTTGACATTGCTAAACAATGGCCATATAATAGTAAGTGGTAAACAACTTAACCGTTCATTAAACAAAAACTAAACAAATTAGCGGCGCAGAACGCAAGGAGCAGGTGACAGATTTATGGAAAACAGACGCTACCCCACGGACGCCGAGGCAAAAAAACTGATCGTTGAAATCGGCCGCAGAATGTATGCAAAGAACTTCGTTGCCGCCAACGACGGCAATATCAGCTGCAAGGTGGATGAAAACACCATCTGGACCACGCCCACCGGCGTATCCAAGGGCTTTATGACGGAGGACATGCTCGTCAAGCTCCGGCTGGACGGCACGGTGATCTCCCAGGGCGAGCGCGGCCCTTCCAGCGAGGTCAAGATGCATTTGCGCGTCTACAACGAAAATCCCGAGGTTGGCGGCGTGTGCCACGCCCATCCGCCCATCAGCACATCCTTCGCCATCGCCGGTATGAGTCTGGATCGCGCCATCTATCCCGAGGCGCTGGTCAATCTGGGCACGGTGCCCTGCGTTCACTACGAAACCCCTGGCTCTCAGGGCATCCCCGACAGCGTCGCACCCTATTGTAAGGATTACAACGCGCTGCTGCTTGCCAACCACGGCGCGCTGGCATGGGGCAAGGATCTGATGGAGGCTTGGTATCGCCTTGAATCAACCGAGCATTACGCCATGGTCATCATGTATACCGGCAACATCATCGGCAAGGCCAACGTGCTGAGCTGCGATCAGGTCGGCGAGCTGGTGGAGATCCGCCGCCGCATGGGCATCAGCAGCGGCGGCATTCCGGCCTGCACCGCGCGCCCCACCAACACCACAGACGTGGTCGCGGGGCACAACCCCGTGCAGAGCGAGCCCCGCACGCTGAAGACTTACGGCGCGCAGGAAGCCGCGCCCTCCTCCTGCGGCTGCGTGGGCGGGAGCGCCGCCAACGACGAGGCCGAGCTGGAAGCGATTACGCGCGCAGTGCTCGAACGCCTGAAGGGGATTCGCTGACGCGAAAGACCGGCAAACTCCGCTTAAAAACGTGAAACCGAGGTGCATGCGATATGAAAGCCATCGTCATCGGCGGCGTGGCGGCCGGAATGTCCGCCGCCTCCAAGCTCCGGCGTGTCAAGCCGGACGCGCAGATTGTGGTGTATGAGCGCGGCGGCTTCCTCTCCTACGGCGCATGCGGCCTTCCTTATTATGTGGGCGGCTTCAACGACGATCCCGCGAAACTGATCGCCCGGACGCAGGCCGTCTACAAAGAGATGCGCATCGAGACGCATCTGTTCCACGAGGTCACGCGGGTCGATCCCGAAAGGAAGACCGTAACAGTTCGAAATCTGGATACGGGCGCCGTCTTTGAAGACGCTTATGACGTGCTCATGGTTGCGACCGGCTGCAACAGCGTCAACCCCAAAATCCCCGGCGCGGATTCGCCCGCCGTCTTCTACCTCAAGACGATGGAGGACGGCCTGCTCCTGCATGAGATTCTCCGCCTGCGCGATGTCACCCGCGTGGCCGTGGTCGGCGGCGGATACATCGGGCTGGAGATGGCCGAGGCGCTGCTGCATTTAGGCAAGGATGTCACGCTCATCGAGGCTGGGCCGCGCCTGCTCGCCTCCTTTGAGCCGGAGTTTTCCGAGCTGGCGGCGCAGGAGCTGGAGAAAAACGGCGTGCGCGTGCGCGTGGGCTGCCGTGTGCAGGAAATTGCCGATGCCGGCAGCGAGCGCATCGTGCGCACCAGTCAGGGAGACTTCCCCTGCGATATGATCCTCATGTCCGTGGGCGTAGTTCCGGCGACGGATTTTCTGCGCGATACGGGCATCCGCATGGCGCGCAACGGCGCGATACTCGTGGATCGCGAGATGCGCACGTCGCTGGAACATATCTACGCCGCGGGCGACTGTGCCGTTGTCTATCACCGGCTGATGGAGGAGGATTACTTCATTCCGCTGGGCACTTACGCCAACAAATGCGGGCGCATCGCCGGTGGCAACATGGCCGGGGCGCACGAGAAATTCGTCGGCGCGCTGGGCACCGCCGCCATCAAGGTCTGCGGGCTTGAAATGGGGCGCACCGGCATGAGCGAAAAGGACGCGGCGCGGTTGGGCATCGACTACAGCACCAAGCTCGTCACGGCCAACGATCATCCCGCGTATTACCCCGCCCCCACCAAACTAGTCATCAAACTCATCTATGATACCCGCACTCGCCGTCTTCTGGGCGCCTGCGTGGCAGGCGAAAAGGGCGCGGTGATGCGCGCCGATATCTTCGCTGTGGCGATTCATGCGGGCATGACGACGGACGAGCTGGGCATGGTGGACCTCGCCTATGCGCCGCCTTTTTCAGGCGTATGGGACGCGGTTCACATCGCCGCAAACGCCGCCAAGTGAGGTGCATATGAACAAACTCTGTACGCTCGCCGAAGCGATTTCCCTCGTTCACGACGGAGACTGCGTGGGGCTGGGCGGCAACACACTCAACCGCGCGCCCATGGCGGCCGTCTTCGAGCTGATCCGTCAGGGGCGGAAAAACCTGCGCGTCGTCAAGACGGCGGGCGCGATGGATGTGGACGCGTTGTGTCTGGGCGGATGCGCCGGCGTTGTGGACGCGGGTTTTGTCAGCTACGAAAGCCAATACGGGCTTGCCCAACGTTACCGTTCCTTCGTTCAGAAGGGGCTGGTTCGCGCCAATGAACATGCTTGCTACACCGTCATTTCGGCACTGCGTGCCGCCAGCTACGGCATCCCGTTTATGCCGGTGCGCGGGCTGAAGGTCAGCGACCTTCGGCGGGTCAACGACTACTTTGCCGATGTGACGGACCCCTTTACGGGCGAAACGTTGGCGGCGGTGCAAGCCATCCGGCCGGACTTCGCCATTGTCCATGCGCAGGTGGCTGATGCACAAGGCAACGCAAGTTTTGAAGGCCCGCCGTATGAGGACGTGCTCCTTTCCCGCGCGGCCAAAAGGGTGATCGTCACCGCTGAGCGCATCGTGGGCGACGGCTGGTTTTCGGCGGGCGAGCAAAAGGCGGATATCCCGCACTTTATGACTGCGGCTGTCGTGCATGTCCCGCGCGGCGCGTCCCCCTGCGCCTGTTACGGCTATTACGAACCGAATGATTCGCAGATCCGCGCATTCCTTGCTCTTGACAGCAGGGAAGCGCTTCTCGATTTTGTTCAGGGGAGGAAAGAGCCATGATCAGACCCTGTGACATGATGGTCGTCGCGATGTCCCGACTGATCGGCGACGGCGACACGGTGTTCCATGGCGTATCCTCCCACATGCCCATGATCGCCACGCTGCTGGCAAAAAAGACGCACGCGCCTAACGCCGTGCATCTGAATATTCCCGGCGGCGTTGATCCCGTCAAGCCTGCCCTGCGGGAATACACCAGCGCGGGCGGCGAGCTGTGGGAAAGCGCCTGCGCAAAGCTGCCGCTGATGGAGGTTTTCGATTTGAGCATGCGCGGCGGGCTGGATGTCGCATTTCTCAGCGGCGTGCAGTTTGACGCGCTCGGCCATGTCAACGCCTCCGTCATCGGCGATTACCACAAGCCCAAGGTTCGCCTTCCTGGCGGCGCGGGCAGTGCGGTGCTGATTCCGACGGCGCGGCGTGCCATCATCTGGCGCACCAAGCACGATAAGCGCACCTTCACCGGAAAGGTGGATTTCGTCACCGCGCGGGGCAACGTATCCGACATTGTCACCCCGCTGTGCGTGTTCACCATGCACGAAGGCGAGCTGATTCTGAAATCCGTTCACCCGACCTCCTCGATTGAGGAAGTGGCGGCTAACACCAGCTTCCCCATCCGCTATTTCTCCATCGAGCAGACGCCGCCCCCCACGTCGGAGGAGCTGCGCGCCCTGCGCGAGATCGACCCCATGGATTACCGGAGCATCGAGTTCCGATGATTGCTCCTTTGGAAACGATAAAAAACAAGATAGAAAGGAAGTCCAGCATTATGTCTCGTTTCGACACCTATTTTCTGATGAAGGAAGCCGACGTCATCGAATACGTCAAGGCCAAGTATCCCGATTTCTTCGCGCCTGAAGCCGTGCTGACCGTCAAGGAAATCGGCGACGGCAACCTGAACTACGTCTTCCGCGTCGTCGAGGCGGCCACCGGCAAGTCCATCATCGTTAAGCAGGCCGGCGTGTCGCTTCGCATTTCCGCAGAGATGAAGGTATCCACCGATCGGAACCGCATCGAGAGCGAAATTCTCCAGATTCAGGATAAGTACGCGCCCGGTCTGGTGCCCAAAATCTATGGCTATGATACCGTGATGTGCGCCTGCGCGATGGAAGATCTTTCCGACCACGCCCTGATGCGCTATGCGCTCATGCGCCATGAAACCTTCCCGCGCTTTGCGGAGGATATTTCGACCTACATGGTCAACACCCTGCTCAAGACCACCGACGTGGCCATGGAGCACAAGGAAAAGAAGGCCATGGTCAAGAGCTTTATCAACCCCGAGCTGTGCGAAATCACCGAGGATCTGGTGCTGACCGAGCCGTATAACGACTGCAACCACCGCAACAACGTCTTCCCGCCCATTGCCGACTTCGTGAAGAAGGAGCTCTATGAGGATGAGGCGCTCAAGCTGGCCGTCGCCAAGATCAAGTTTGAGTTTATGAACAACGCGCAGGCGCTCATCCACGGCGACCTGCACACCGGTTCCATCTTCGTCAAGCAGGATTCCACCCGCGTGTTCGATCCGGAATTCGCCTTCTACGGCCCGATGGGCTATGACATCGGCAACGTCGTGGCGAACATGATTTTTGCGTGGGACAATGGCCGCGCCGCGGGCGCGGACGCTTTCTGCGACTGGTGCCTCAAGGCCATTGCCGACACCATCGACCTATTCTGCGAGAAGTTCCTCGTGTGCTTTGACGCCTGCGTGACCGACCTGATGGCCAAGACCCCCGGCTTCAAGGAGTTCTATCTGGAAAGCGTACTTTCCGACACCGCCGCTTACGCCGGTACCGAGCTGATCCGCCGTACCGTGGGCATGGCGAACGTCAAGGACGTGACCACCATCGCCGATGAGGCCAAGCGCGCCCACGCCGAGAAGGTCAACATTCTCTGCGCCAAGGATTACATTATGAACCGCGCGGCGTTCAAGAACGGTGCGGACTTCATCGCCGCTGTCACGCGCGCCGACGAGGCTGCCAAGTAACGCCGAGGAAAAGGAGGAGACCATCATGGCTGAGCAAAAGAACATTATGAGTTATGAAACCGTCGCGCTGGATGACGAGCAGAGCGCGCTGGTGATTTTGGATCAGACCAAGCTGCCCTACGAGGTCGAGGTGCTGCACCTGACCGAACAGAAGGATATCTGGGACGCAATTTACCTGCTCAAGGTGCGCGGCGCGCCCGCCATCGGCGTGGCCGGCGGCTTCGGCGTGTATCTGGCCGCCAAGCGGATTCAGGCGGACAACTATGACGAGTTCTACGCCCAGTTCAAGAAGGCGAAGGAATATCTCGATTCCTCCCGCCCGACGGCGGTGAACCTCTCCTGGGCGCTCAACCGCATGGAGAAGGTCGTCACGGACAACAAGGACAAGTCCATTCCCGAAATCAAGGAGCTGCTGCATAAAGAATGTGTCGCCATCAAGGATGAGGACGTGTGGATGTGCCGCCAGATCGGCGAATACGGCCTGAGCCTCATCAAGGACGGCGACGGCATTCTGACCCACTGCAACGCCGGTCAGCTCGCAACCTCCAAGTACGGCACGGCGCTGGCGCCCATTCATCTGGGACGTGAACGCGGCATGAATTTCCGCGTGTTCACCGATGAAACCCGCCCGCTGCTTCAGGGTGCCCGCCTGTCCTCCTTTGAATTGCAGGCCGACGGTGTAGATACGACCGTCATCTGCGACAACATGGCCTCGCAGGTCATGAAGAACGGCTGGGTCAACGCGGTGTTCGTCGGCTGCGACCGCGTGGCGGCCAACGGCGACGCCTGCAACAAGATCGGCACTTCCGGCGTGGCGATTCTCGCCAAGTATTACGGCATCCCCTTCTATGTGCTGGGCCCGACCTCGACGATCGACATGTCCATCGAAAAGGGCGAGGATATCCACATTGAGCAGCGTCCTGCCGAGGAAGTCACCGAGATGTGGTATAAGAAGCGCATGGCGCCCGAGGGCGTGAAGGTCTACAACCCCGCGTTCGACTTTGCGGATAACGAGCTGATTGCCGGTATCGTCACCGAATACGGCATCGCCCGCCCGCCATACACCGAGAGCCTCAAGGAAATCTTCAAGAAGAAGGCCGAAGCCGAGGCCGCCAAAAAGAAGTGAGAGCGGAACGCCGAAGCCCGCCCCATTTAGGGACGGGCGGGCGTTCCATAAAGGAGAGCTATGAACGAGAAAGAATTGCGCGCTGCTGTGGAGCGGGTGATTCTGTCGGAGCTGGCTAAAATCGGTGAGCCCTATGTGCCGGTGATGTCCTCTAACCGCCATTGCCACCTGTGTCAGGCGGATGTAGAACGGCTCTTCGGCGCGGGATATCGGCTGACGAAGCTGCGCGATTTGGTGCAGCCGGGGCAGTTCGCCTGCAACGAGCGCGTGACCATCGAAACCGAGAAAGGAAAGCTGACGCTGCGCGTGGTCGGCCCTGCCCGCGACCGGACGCAGGTGGAGCTGTCGCTGACCGATGCTATCAAGCTGGGGCTGCGGCCGCCCATCCGCATGAGCGGCGAGCTGGAGGGGAGCCCGGGGTGTGTGCTGTCCAGCGGCAATGCCCGAATCACCCTTTCAAGCGGCGTCATCGTGGCGGCACGCCACCTGCATATGTCTCCGGAGGAGGCGCAAGCCTTTGACCTTCGGGATGGCGACGTGGTCAGCCTTCGCGTGGAGGGGCCGCGCCCGGCGACACTGGATGGCTTCATCGTGCGAAGCGGCGCGGCGCATCGACTGGAGGCGCATATTGATACGGACGAGGCGAATGCCTGCGCCCTGCGGGACGGTCAGCTTTGCCGCGTGATTCGGCGCGAAGGCGCAGATGTCTGCACACCCGGCAACACCGGATTGGCGGCTGCGCTGGGCGGTATGCTGCTGGGCGGCACACCAATCCAAGCTGCTGCACAGTCTCCCATACCCTGCCCTGCTCAGAGTGAGCCGATTGGCAGAGACGCAATGCTCGACCTATCGGGCGAGGCGCGCAGGCTGATTACCGAGGACGATGTGCGCCGCGCGGCGCAGCGCGGCTACCGGATCATCCGCTATGCGCCGGATGCGATTCTCACGCCGCTGGCGCGGGATATCGCCGCAGAAAAGCGCATCGAGCTGGCTTCGGCGGTTCACTGATCCCGCGCGCGGGAAGACCCGCTTTCAGGAAAGGAAAAACAGCCATGGCATTGACAGAACAGCAAATTAGGCAGATCACGGATGAAATCGTGCGAAGCCTTACGAAATCCATGAAGGAGGAAGCGCCTGCCGCGCCGCCGCAAACGGACGGCTGCACCGGCCGCTGGCTGTGCGACACTGCGGAGGAAGCGGTGGCCAACGCCAAGGCCGCGCAAGCGCAGCTCTCCGAAATGACACTGGAAAAGCGCGGCGAGCTGATTGCCGCCATGCGCAAGGCGGGCATCGACAACGCCGAATACCTCGCGCGGCTCGCCCATGAAGAAACCGGATACGGACGCGTGGCCGACAAGGTGCAGAAGAACCTGCTCGTCAGCCGCCGCACACCCGGCATCGAGGATCTGGTGACCCGATGCGAGACGGGCGACAAGGGCATGATGCTCATCGAGCAGGCGCCCTTCGGCGTGATTGGCTCCATCACCCCCTCGACAAACCCCACATCTACCGTCATCAATAACTCCATCAGTATGATTGCGGCGGGCAACGCGGTGGTCTTCAATCCCCATCCCGCGGCGAAACGCGCCTCGCAGGAAGCGATGCGCCTGATGGTAGAGGCGATTATATCCGCCGGCGGTCCGGCGACGCTCATCACCACGGTGAAAGAGCCGACGCTGGAAAGCGGCAACGTCATCATGAACCATAAGGACATTCCGCTGCTGAGCATTACCGGCGGCGAGGCGGTCGTGGCGGTTGCGATGAAGACCAGCAAAAAGGTCATCGCCGCGGGTCCCGGCAATCCCCCCGTCATCGTGGACGACACCGCCGCCATCCCCGAAGCGGCCAAACGCATCGTCGATGGCGCAGCGTTTGACAACAATGTGCTGTGCATTGCGGAGAAGGAAGTTTTCGCCTTCTCGAACATCACCGACAGGCTGATGAGCGAAATGGAACGGGTCGGCGCCTTCCGCATTTCCGGCGAGGACATCGACAAGGTGATGCGCACCACGCTCATCAATAAGGACGGACACTACGTCATCAACCGCAAGTACGTCGGGCGCGACGCGGCGGTGATCCTGCGCGACGCGGGCGTTCGCTTCACCGGCGACCCGAGGCTGGTCATCGCCGAGGTTGATCGCAATCACCCGTTTGTGACCACCGAAATGCTCATGCCGGTGCTGGCAATCGTGCGCGTGCGCGATATCGACGAAGCGATAGAAGAAGCCTTCCGCGCCGAGCGGGGCTGCAAGCACTCCGCGATGATTCATTCGAGCAACGTGCACAACATGAGCAAGGCGGCGCGTAAGCTCAATACCACGATTTTTGTGAAGAACTCCTCCAGCTTTTCCGGCTTGGGCTTCGACGGAGAGGGCTATACGACGATGACCATCGCCACCCCGACCGGCGAAGGCGTGACCAGTGCGCGTTCCTTCACGCGCCTGCGCCGCTGCGTGCTGTACGGAGACTTCCGCATCTGCTGATCACGAGAGGATGCGTTGGTTATGAACATTGTTGAATCCATCCGCGCTGCCGGTGTCGTCGGTGCGGGCGGCGCGGGTTTTCCCGCTCACGTCAAGCTCAACGGTAAGGCTGAGTATGTAATCGCCAATGGCGCTGAATGTGAGCCGCTGCTGCGCGTGGATCAGCTGCTGATGCAGCGCGAGGCAAAGCGCGTCGTGCGCGGCGTGGCGCTGGCCATGGAAGCCACAGGCGCAGCACGCGGTGTCATCGCCACCAAGGCGCATTATCACGACGCTGTACATGCGCTGGAACAGGCGCTCGGCGGCAGAAACGATATCACGCTGCACCTGATGGACAGCTATTATCCCTCCGGGGACGAAAAATCCATCATCTTCGAGGTCTCAGGGCGCGTGGTTCCCAGCGGAAAGCTGCCGCTCGATGTGGGTTGTGTGGTCAGCAATGTGGCAACACTGGTCAACATCAGCGCTGCCGTAGAGGGAACGCCCGTCATCCGCAAGGATGTGACTGTGGGCGGCGAGGTTCCTCATCCCATCACGGTTACGGTGCCCATCGGTTCTCCGATTCGCGAGGTCATCGCGCTTTCCGGTTTCAGTGGAAGCCGAGAGAACTTCGCTCTGATCGTCGGCGGTCCCTGCATGGGCAGACTGGAGGAAGACTGGGATGCGCCCATCACCAAGATCACGGGCGGTCTGCTTCTGCTCAGGCGGACGCATCCCCTGATTGCCCGCCGCACTCAAAGCCCGGAGAGGATGCTGAAGGTGGCTCGCGCCGTGTGCTGCCAGTGCAGCCAATGCACGCAGATGTGCCCGCGCAATGCGCTGGGGCTGAATGTGCAGCCGCATAAGGCGATGCGGGCGCTCATCACCGGAAACGGTGCGCTGCTGGGTGATCCCAAGACCATTTGGGCATGTTCCAGCTGCGGCGTTTGTACGAATTATGCCTGTCACATGGGGCTTGTCCCCTCCGAGGTGATGGCGCTGTACAAAAGCGAGCTGAGCAAAAACGGTATTCGTCCCGAGCCGGAAATGGATATCACCCCCGACCCCTTTATCACATACAAGCGGGTGCCGGTCAGCCGCCTCATTGCCCGAATGGGTTTGAGTGCTTATGACGTGCCTGCTCCCTATACCGAAACGGGCTATCAGCCCGACTCGGTGACGCTGCTGCTCCGTCAGCATGTGGGGAAGCCTGCCGTGCCGGTCGTGCGCACGGGCGACCGTGTGCATGCGGGCGACGTGGTCGCCGAGATTCCAGAAAAGTCACTGGGCGCAAGGATTCACGCGCCGATTGACGGCATCGTCACCCGTGTCGATGCAAAAGCGATACAGGTCGCAGGAGGTGAAAGCGCATGACCGCCATTGGCGTGGTGGAGACGGTCAGCATCCCGCTGGGTGTGCTAGCGGGTGATCAGATGGTCAAAACGGCACAGGTGGAGCTTGTGACGGCGCAGACGGTTTGTGCGGGCAAGTACATCGTCGTCGTCAGCGGCGAGGTTGCGGCGGTACGCTCTGCTGTTGCGGCAGGCGTAGAAAGCGCGGCAAGCGCACTGGTGGACAGTCTTGTCATCGCCAACGTGGACGAGCGCGTCGTGGCGGCTATGGCGGGCGCGTGTCCCACCGAGCAGGTGCAGGCCGTGGGCGTGATGGAAACCTTCTCGCTGGCCAGCTCAATCAGCGCGGCAGATACCGCCGTGAAAGCGGCGGACGTGGAGCTGATTGAAGTTCGCCTGGGTCGTGGCATGGGCGGCAAATCGTTTGTCATCGTAACCGGCGAGGTCGCCGCGGTAGAAGCTGCCGTTCAGGCGGCGGAAGGAAGCGAGCAGACGCAGGGGCTCATCAGTTCCAGCGTCGTGATTCCCTCGCCGCATATGGATATCGTCCGCGCCCTGATGTGACGGCAACGTGATGAATCTGCATCATCAAGTTATTAATCGTAGAAAGCTGAACATAAAAACAAAGCATGGAAAAGGAGATATTCACCATGATGGAAGCGCTGGGTATGATTGAAACCAAGGGTCTGGTCGGTTCGATTGAGGCAGCCGATGCGATGGTTAAAGCGGCGAACGTGCATCTGATCGGCAAGGAGCATGTGGGCGGCGGTCTGGTGACGGTGATGGTTCGCGGCGACGTCGGCGCGGTGAAGGCCGCTGTGGAAGCGGGCGGCGCTGCGGCCAAGCGCGTGGGCGAATTGGTCAGCGTGCACGTCATCCCCCGTCCCCATAGCGATGTGGAGGAGATTCTCCCCAAGGTCGCCGTCACCGAGTAAAAAGGGCGTTACCACCATAGAACGAAAGGAGTTATCACAATGGAAAAGCAAGCGCTGGGTATGGTTGAAACCAAGGGTTTGGTCGGTTCGATCGAGGCGGCCGACGCGATGGTCAAGGCGGCGAACGTGCATTTGATCGGCAAGGTTCATGTGGGCGGCGGTCTGGTGACCGTGATGGTTCGCGGCGACGTCGGCGCGGTGAAGGCCTCCGTGGAGGCAGGCGGCGCGGCGGCCAAGCGCGTGGGCGAATTGGTCAGCGTGCACGTCATTCCGCGCCCACACGAGGATGTGGAAGCCATTTTGCCCAAGCTGTAAGCAACGGGAGGGAAAAACGCCATGCTGAAAGGTATTTCTCCAATTCTCACACCGGAACTGCTCAAAATCCTTGCCGAAATGGGGCATGGCGATGAGCTGGTTATCGGCGACTGCAATTTCCCTGCGCAGTCCATGGGCAGGCGCTGTGTGCGTTGCGACGGGCACCGCGGCACGGAGCTGCTTGACGCGATTCTTGCCCTGTTCCCGCTGGATCAGTTCGTGGAGGCGCCCGTCACGGTGATGGCGCCCGCGCCCGGCGCGATGGATGGAAACCCGCCGATTTGGGCGGAGTTTGCCGAAATCGTTGAAAAGCATCAGCCCGGCACGAAGAGCGAAGCGATTGATCGCTTTGCTTTCTATGACCGCGCTAAGAATGCCTATGCAACCGTGGCAACGGGTGAAAATGCACTTTACGCTTGTATCATCATAAAAAAGGGCTGCATCATCTGATACGGATTTCCCTTAAAACACTTCTTTAAACCGCCGCGAAGCGAAGTCAGACTTTGCATGCGGCGGCGTATCGCAAAACGGATATTCCCCCGTTTTCCCTAAAAATCAGAGCATTATCGTATAGAAGGAGAGACAAGGCGATGAAGAAAATCATCAACGCACCGGAAACATTCATTCCCGAAATGCTGGAAGGCATTTATGCCGCTCACCCTGACGAATTAATGTGCGTTGAGGGTGATCTTCACTGCCTTGTCTCCAAGCGCAAACACGCGGGCAAGGTGGGCATTGCAACCGGAGGCGGCTCCGGACATCTCCCGCTGTTCCTTGGCTACGTGGGCGAAGGCATGCTCGACGGTTGTTCCATCGGCGATGTGTTCCAGTCTCCCAGCGCCGAGCAGATGCTTGCCGTGACCAAAGCGATCGACCAAGGCGCGGGCGTGCTCTACATCTACGGAAACTATAACGGCGATATTTTCAACTTCGATATGGCAGCCGAAATGGCGGATATGGAAGAGGATATCCGCGTGGAAAGCGTCGTCGCAGGTGAGGACGTCGCCTCCGCCGCGCCTTCCGCCGAGGGCGAGCCGAATCACCGACGCGGCGTGGCGGGCATCTTCTTCGTGTATAAATGCGCGGGCGCTGCTGCCGCGGCAGGACTGACGCTCGACGAGGTCAAGCGCGTTGCGCTCAAGGCTTGCGCCAACGTCCGCACGATGGGCGTGGCGCTGACCTCCTGCACCGTGCCGCGCGTGGGTCACCCCAGCTTTGAAATCGGTGAGGACGAAATGGAAATCGGCATGGGTATTCACGGCGAGCCGGGCATCCGCCGCGGCAAACTGCGCCCCGCCGATGAGATTGTGGATGAGATGATGACGCCGATTTTGGCGGATATCCCTTACGCCGCGGGCGACGAGGTGGCGGTGCTTGTCAACGGCCTCGGTGCGACGCCGCTGGAGGAGCAGTATGTCATGTTCCGCCGCGTAAAGCAGATTCTCGACGAGAAGGACATCAGAGTGTTCCGCACCTATGTGGGCGAATATGCAACCTCCATGGAAATGGCGGGTGCGTCCATCTCGCTGCTCAGGCTGGACGACGAGCTGAAGACCTATCTCTCCGCGCCTGCCGATACCCCGTTCTTCAAACAGTTCCAGCTGTGAGGAAGGAGGGCTTTGTATGAATGTGGCGGATTTCTGTGCACTGATGGAACGTTGGGCCGTTGTGATGGCCGATCACCGCGATTGGCTCATCCAGTTGGACAGCGTGGTGGGCGACAGCGACTTGGGGCTGACCATGAGCGACGGCTTCCGCGCTGCCGCAGATGCTGTGAATGGAGCGCCCGCTGCCGATGTTGGAAAGACGGCGTATCTTGCCGGAAAGGCGATGGCGAGTGCGGTTCCTTCCACGATGGGAACTTTGATGGCAAGTGGTCTGATGAATGCAGGAAAAATGCTGAAAGGTGTCGAAAAGTGTAATGCCAAACAGGAGGTCGAGTTTTTCCGGGCATACTTTGACGGGGTTAAAAGCCGCGGCAAGGCCGAATTGGGCGACAAAACCTTCCTGGACGGATTGTATCCCGCCATCGAAGCACTGGACAACGCCATCAACAGCGGTATAGAGGAGGCAGAGGCTGCGCGCCTTGCGGCGCAGGCGGCGTGGACTGCCTTTGAAAACACAAAAGGAATGCTCGCCAAACATGGTCGAATGGCTATTCGCGGTGAGCAGTCGCGTGAACTGCTGGATCCCGGCGCAGCTGTTGCAGCTCTGCTGATGAGGGGATACGCCGATTTTAAAGCAGACAGCGAGTGATTGCCATGACCATCCGAGAGATTGCGGCCATCGCCGGCGTATCGCCGGCGGCGGTGTCTCTGGTTATCAATAACAAAAAAGGGGTCAGCGCGGAGACGCGCCGCCATATTCAGAGCATCATGGAGGAATGCGGCTACGTGCCTGCACCCGTTCGGCGCAAGGCCGACCGCTTCCGCCTGATGATCCTCAAATTCCGTGCGCACGGCATCGCCTTGGAGGAAAATCAGGGCTTTACCGCGTCCATCATCGACCGGATCGAGAGCGAATGCAGACGGTTCGCCTTCGACCTCGTCATGTGCAACTGCGAACCGGCCACGGCCGCGACGACCATCCGGAGCCTGATGGAAAACCCGCCCGACGGCGTGATCCTGATCGGCACGGAGCTGCGCGAGGCGGATTACGAGCTCTTTAAGCTGTTCACCGTGCCGTTCGTAGTACTGGATAACAACATCCTCTTGGAGAACGTGGACAGCGTGGTGATGGCGAACCGGGAGTTGACCGCGCAGCTCGTGCGGTATCTGTACAGTTTGGGGCACCGCGAAATCCAGTATTACAAGTTCACCCAGCCGGTCAACAACTGTGACGAGCGCTATGAGGGCTATTTGCAGGAGCTTCACCGTCTGGGGCTGGAGCCGCCCGAACCCATCATGCTCAAGCCCACCGTGGACGGCGCGTTTGAGGATATGAAGCGGCTGATTAAGGGCGGCGAGTATGTGCCGCACGGCGCGGCCATCGCCGACAACGACACCGTCGCCATCGGCGCGATCAAGGCCATTCGGGAGGCCGGGTATTCCATTCCCGAGGATATTTCCATCGTCGGCTTTGACGATATTCCCTTCAGCGCGGTGACCATGCCCGCGCTGACCACAATGCGCATTTCCCGATCCCAGATGGGCACACTGGCGGTGGATCTGATCCGCAAACGCATCAAGAATCTGGATTGGCCGGGCATGCACATGCACATCGGCGGCAAGCTGATCGTTCGCAACAGCACCCGCGCGGTGGACGACTGAGCGGAGGAATCAACATGCTGGTAGGCCGTGTGACAGGCAATGTCGTCAGCACGAACAAGTGCGATTCGCTACGGGGGGCCAAGCTGCTCATCGTGCAGCCGGTCGATCTTGAAACGCTGCAAATGAAGGACGATTACGTGATCTGCGTAGACGACGTCGGCGCGGGAGAAGGCGATCTGGTGTTCTGCGCATACGGAAGCTCAGCGCGCCAATCCGACACCACCAAAAAGGTTGCGTCCGATTTCAGCATCTATGGCATTGTGGATTCCATCGACATGCGCGGCGCGCGCACCTATGACAAGGCAAAGGAGACCGTAGCATGCAGTTGGCAAAAGTGATCGGAAGCATGGTCAGCACCCGCAAATGCGAACGCCTGCAAGGGCTGAAGCTGCTGGTGGCCGTGCCGATTGATATGGATACGTTTGAGGAGAAGGGCGCGCCGTTTATCACCGTCGATACCGTCGGCGCGGGAGAAGGCGAAATCGTCATGTGGGCGGGCGGAAGCTCCTCCCGGCAGACAGATCAAACCACCAACAAGCCGGTGGACAGCTCCATCATCGGCATTGTGGATTTTGTGGATATCCTCGGTGAGCGCAAATACAGAAAAGGCGATGAGCGATGAAGATTGCACGGGTCACGGGAACGGTGGTATCCACCATCAAATACGAGAAATACGTGGGCATGAAGCTGCTGCGGGTTCGCCATTTGACGCTTGACGGGCAGCCCACGGGGGAAGAACTGATTGCGCTGGATGCCGCCGATGCTGGTATTGGCGACATTGTGTTGGTCAACAACGACGGCGGCGCGGCGCAGATGATTATGGGCGATACCAAGCTCATCGCCAGCGTTACCATCTGCGGCGCGATTGATTCCTATAGCTGGCAGGGGCAAACCGTCCACTGTCATTAGGAGGTATAGGCGTGAATATCGGCAAAGTTGTCGGCTCCGTGGTGTGTACGGTCAAGACGCCTTCTTTGAGCGGAATCAAGCTGCTCGTCGTTCGGCAGATCGTCAACGGGCAGGAAAAAGGGCTGTTGGTCGCCTGCGACGGAACCCGTCAGGCAGGAATCGGCGATGTCGTTTACATGATCGGGCGCAAGGAGGCCGCGCTCATGCTGGATCGGGATGATCCACCGCCCAGTGATATCACCATTGTAGGCATTATCGATCCGGAGACCCTGTAAGGGGAACGTTTGCTGGGTTTTCAAACTGTAGACAAAAAGGTGCTGTCTCAAAATGGCTAAAGCAGGCCATGAGAGGCAGCACCTTTTTCCGCAACATTTTTGGGCAATCGAAAACAGAGTGCAGAAAAAATGGCACTCAAGGAATTATTTTCATAAGGAATTCCAAGTGGAATGAGTTATGGAACCTCCGAACATCTTACAGCAAACGCAATCCGACATCCATTCTCAAACCGTAATCTCTATCCCATTTCGGAATGCCATCTTCACGCTGCCGTCCAGATTGACCGTCATCCTGTCAATCGTCGCGTTCCATAGCTCTGTCGAAAAAACTGTAACCGGCTGGTCGTTTGCCAATATTGTAGGTAGCGCATGTAAATCAGGTTTGTGACGTTCGCTACCGTCAGATCTTTCGCCGGTACGCCAATCTGGATGCGCGGCTGTTCCGGTTCGGGCTCCGGCTCCATCCAGCCCTTAGCGATCAGGAAGGCTTTCAAATCGGCGGCCTGTTCGTCCGGCACGTCAACGGAGCCTTCGCGGTCAATGGTAATCGTGCCCACCGTGTAATTGAATGTGGGCGGGCCAATGTAGCTCGGCTCCATGCCGGTGTGCTCTGCAATGGCCTTGACCAGCGTGCGCCGGTCGGGTGCGGTCGTGATGAATTTCATATTCACGCCTCCTTTTCATTCGGTATGCCATTCATCACTCTGAAGGCGCAAAAAGTCAAGCGGATGCAGGCATATTTATCATTCCGGGGTACAGCTTCTAAATCGGTGCTCGATATAGCATGGGTGGCAGCAATAGCGCCGGTGACTGTTTCCGTAGGCTGTGAACACCTTCCCGCAATTCAGGCAGGTGCTTTCGTAGAGCGCCTCCGGGCTTTGCCGAATCGCCTGCGGGTTTTCCGGCCACCATTTCCGGCAGCACGCGTCCGAGCAGAATTTTCGCTTGCGTCCACGGCTGGGCTGTACCAGCTCCGCGCCGCAGCACAGGCAGGCTTTCGGAGATTTGGAATCCGTCCCAGCGCGTACCCCGGACAGCTGGTGCGCGACACAGTAATTTCGAACCGTATCGCGACTGATTCCCAGCTGTGCCGCAATCGCCCGATAGCCCAGATTCCTGCCCCGCAGCGCCTGAATCTGCTTGCCCTGCTTATATGTCAGCGCTATACAAATCGCTCCTTCTGAATAATTGCATTTACGCAACGTAATGGAATTTACTCGCGGGTTAACTCGTTATATAATATGAAGTGTATAGTACTCCAAAAACTGGAATCCGGAAAACAAGTAAACTTGAAAAACTATTGCTGTGAATGAGGTTTAGGGGTATAATAATTTTATAAAGCAATCAAAGGAGATGACTGGAATATGTTCTTGAAACGGTGTTTGATTCTGTTCTGTATGTTATCGTTACTGACCCTGGCAGCTGTTGCGGAATCCCCACTCAGTTTTCCATGTGATTCCGAACTGTCCCCTTTCCTGTCCAGAAGCGAACACGATGTCACATTCAAAATTGACCTCGAAAACAACTACCGCATAGAAACCGACTATTGGGGCGACGAACCCATGTTGGTGGAATCCGGTTCGTTTCTGATCCTTGATGATGAATTTATGCTTGTTAACCTCCGCTTTTCAAAAGAATATGATTACTCGCAGGATTACGGAGGAAACCTGCCTGACACAATCTTGCTCGCCAATTTTGATTTGAACATTGTCGATGATACCAACCCGCCAGAGTGGCGCGTCTGGATGTACCCGGATGAAGACGATCCCTATGCTTTCCATTATGCCGGGACTTGGAATCGGCAGCAGGGGTACGGTCTCTATTTTTATGGTAGCAAGACAAATGCACAAGGGGAAACCACGGAGTGTTTTTATTTAACTCCATAAGTGTATAGGAGCGGCTATGAGTTCATGTCATAGCCGCTCCTATTAATCTAAGCTATCTTGATCTGCTTTATCGCCAAGAACTGTTAATGCTTAACATACTTTGACCAGCCCCAGTGATCCCATTTTTCATTCATTTCCGTGAGGTTCGGTCCAGTTTCTTCACTGTCGATCAGCTCTTATGACCGATTACAGTCATGTGGTCTATGCCCTCAGCGCGTTTGCGCTCATAAAGCGCATGAATTGCCGAGTCTTTGAAGGCTGCAACTGTAGAAGCGAGCCAGATTGCCCGGCGCAAGTAGGGCGAACCACGCTTGGACATCTTCATTCTGGTGCCGGAGAAGTCGCCGGATTGCTTTACAGTCGGATCGACGCCTGCATAAGCAGCAAGTTTGGCAGATGAAGAGAACCACCTGATGTCACCGCCAATTTCAGAGAGGATGACGGCAGCAAGGGTTGGGTCGATGCCGGTAATAGTTGTAAGCTGCGTATCAAAACCGGACAGCAGGCGGTCAATTTCGGTATCGAAAACGTCTACAGACGCTTCCAGAGAGCGAATCTGTTCGATTTTCCAAATTGGAAATGGGTCCGGATTTTTTCATAATCAAATTCTGTTTTTCTACGCTTCTTATGCAGATACGTTGAAAAAAGGATGTCCGAGTCATCGACTCGTCATCCTCTTCCATCTGTTTCCCTTTTCCGTCACTTCCGCTTTCCAAAATCCCGCGGCGTCATGCCCGTATAGCGCTTGAATACGGCGCAAAAATGCTTATAATCGCTGAATCCGGTCTTTTCCGCAACTTCCGACGTTCTTCCGCCGTTTTTGAGCAGAGCGGCCGCGCGTTTGACGCGCTGCGTATTGAGCGTATCCAAAAAGGTTTGCCCCGTACTTTGCTTAAACCGGCGGCTCAGGTAACTGGCGGAAATCATCATCTCGTCAGCCAATTCCTCGATGGAGAGCTTCGTATCGCTGGCAGCCACAATCCTGCGCAGCGCCGTTTCGACGTATTCATCCGCATACGCAAGTCGCTTGAGCAATTCTTCCGCCGAAAACGATCCGGGCGTTTCAAGCTGTTCCTCGGGTTCCTCCGTTTCCCGAATGCGCGCCAGCAGCTCCGCCAGCCGCTTTTCATCCAACGGCTTGAGCAGATAATCATACGCATGTATGGAAATCGCCTTCTGCGCATAATCAAATTCAGCATAGCTTGTAAAGATGATGATGTGAAAACGATAGACGGCCAGTGCGCGTTCCAGCATTTCAAATCCGTCCATCTCCGGCATGCGTATATCTGTGATGACGACGTCCGGGCGTCTTTCGATGATCTGTTCCAGCCCGCTTTTTCCATCGCCCGCGCTGCCGATGACCGTGCAGCCCATATCGGCCCACGGCAGCGTCTTGACCAGCCCGTTACGGATCATATCCTCATCCTCGACGATCATCACCCGCAGAATCATTCCGTCTCACCCTCTCCTCCCGGAAGACTCAAAACCACTTCCGTCGTCCGGCCTTGTTGCGTTTGGATGCGTATGCCGTAGCGCTCGCCGTACATCAACCGAAGCCGATCGTGTACATTCATCAGACCGAAGCTCGTTTTGCGTTCCATATCCGGGTTTTCCATATACCGCGTCAGCGTTTCCATCACTTCCGGCTCGATGCCCGGCCCATTATCCCGAATGGAAATCTCCAGCCGTTCGCCGATGCATCGCGCCTCAATTTCGATTTTCAGTTCGCGCTTTTTCTCCATGCCATATTTGACGGCGTTTTCCAAAATCGGCTGAACGATCAGCTTCGGGATGCGCCGCCGCATCAATTCATCCGGAATCCGCGTTTCATACGAAAGCCGACTGCCAAAGCGCATTTTGAGGATGCTCATGTAGCTCTCAATGTATCGGAGATCTTCCTTCAAAGAGACGGTCATGCCCTCCTGCTTGATTGAATAGCGCATAAGCTGCGCAAGCTGAACCATCGCCGCATCCGCCGCACCCGGATCGAGCCGAACCATAAACCGGATGTTTTCCAGCGTGTTAAACAGGAAATGCGGGTTGAACTGGCTTTCCATCTGCCGAATCTGCGCCACTGCCGTATCCCGCCCCAGTTTAACGCTCTTTTCCATGGATTTCCGGACGTTTTCAAGCATGGTGTTGTAGGCCTGCGCGATGACCTGAAATTCGTCGTGGCTGCTGATGGTCAATTCCGTATTCAGGTTGCCGTGGCTGACGAGATCGCACGCCGTCGCAATTTCGTCGATCACCCGCGTTTTTTCCTGCGCAACCCGTTTGGTGCTGATCTGAATCGCGGCAATCATCGCCGCAAAGAACAGCAGCACCATGAGCAGCAAAAACCGTGCCGTGCGCAAAACGTCCCCGCAGGGAAGCGCCGCGTACACCCTGTATGTTCCACAGGCTTCCGAACTGATGTAATACAGCCCCCACGGCGTATCCTTGATGCCGTTCGCCTGCCGAACGTCCGCCTCCAGCTTGTTGAATTTGCCCGTAAAAACATGCGCACCGCCGACAAAAACCGTGTCAAACCGATCGGTAATCAGCACATCGTCCGCGTTGCTGACAACGGTTTTGCGGAAACCGTTCTCCGTCATCGCCATGCACAGATAGCCGTTCGGTTCCCCTGCCTCGTCAAACAGCCGCGCGCCCATCAGCAGGCAGGGCTCGCCGCCGCGCAGCACCTGAGAGGCGGTTTCGCCGCGTCGATCCGGAATGTTGTGCAGGAACTGCCAGCGGACGGTATCCGTCAAAGACGCGTCGCCGCCGGATGTAAAGACCGCCTGCTCGCTCTCGTCATAAATCAACGCCTGCGGCCTTGACGCCATGCCGTTGATCCGGCGATACAAGCGCCTGTTGATCTCCGCGCGCTCGCTGACGCTCTGCTCATAGGCTTCGGGGCTCAGCGCGTCCTGCATGTTCAAGAGGATATCCTCGATCGTCTCCAGCTCCGAGGAAAAAGCCTCGGCCGCCTGTATTCGATCTTCATCCGTACGATGGATGATGTTGCTGATGAATAGCCCGCCCATCACGGCGAACACCACCAGCAGCGCGCAAAAAAGCGGGAGCAGGGCATAAATCAGCAGAAGCCGCCTCAAATCATCGCGAAAGCGCGTTTGCTTCTTCTGCACGTTCATGTCCCTGCCCCTTTATTCGCATTACATCGTAACGTCTCTGCTGCCGCTGATCTTGAAGAAGACGAGCAGCGAAATGACCGTCGTACAGGTCAGAATGGTCGCCAGCGCCGCCGCCGTGCCGTAGCTCGCGCGGATGACCTCGTTATAAATCGCGACGGACATCGTTCTGGTTCTGCTGGTATAGAGCATGACGGACGAACTCAGTTCGTTAATCAGCGTAATCCAGCTCAGAATCGCGCCGGAAACAACGCCCGGCAACATCATTTTAGCCGTCACCTTGAAGAACGCCTTCATCGGCGAATCGCCCAGCGAAATCGCGGCCTCTTCCACGCTCGGACTGATCTGGTAGAGAATCGCAGAGCTGGAGCGCAGCGTGTAGGCGAGGCGGCGAATGACCAGTGAAATGATCATGATCGTCGCCGTTCCGGATAGAATCATCGGGTCGCCCTTGCCGTTGAACGCCAGCAGCAGCGTAATACCCAGAACGGAACCCGGAACGATGTACGGGAACATCGCTATGGTATCGATCAAGCTGGTCAGCGGGCTCTTCCTTCTCACGGAGAGATACGCGATGAACATGCCCAGCACCACAATAATCGCCAGCGCAATGATGCAGTACAAGTAGGTGTTGCGAATGGCCGACCACGCCGTGCCGAAAACCTTGGTGTAGCTTTCAAGCGAATAGCCGTCCACGAAATACTGGATCTCCGTCTTTCGGAACGACGTCCAGACAATCACCAGATGCGGCAGCACGGAGAACACGACGAGGATGTATGTGAACACGTGCATCAGCACATTCTTGACGCCGCGCGCCCGTTCGGGCTGAATGGGCCGCATGGCGCTCATTGTAAAGCTCTTTTTGTTCACATACCATTTCTGCATCAGGAACAGCACCGCTGTGATGACCACCATGATGGACGCCATCGCCGAGGCAAAGTAGGCCGAGCCGCCGGATTCGCCGACAAACTCAATATAGATTTTCGTCGGCAAAACGTCAAATCCTTCACCGATTAATGCGGGCGTGCCAAAATCCGCCATACAATTCATGAACACCAGCAGCGCGGATGCGATGGCCGTCGGCATCACCAGCGGCATCACAACCGTAAACACCTTGCGAATGCCGTAGCAGCCAAGGCTCTCGGCCGCCTCGCAAACCGCCACGTCGATCTTCTTGAGCGCGCCGCTGACATACATGTAAATAAACGGATAGAGTTTGAGGGTGAACACCAGCAGCATCCCGCCGAAGCCGTAAATCGACGGCATCTTGATTCCAAACACATTGGAAAGGAACGTGGTGATGACGCCGCTGCGTCCCAGCAAAAGAATCCACGAATACGCGCCGATGAAGTTCGGGCTCATCATCGAGATGATAATCAGGATTTCAACGATACCCTTTCCCCGAATCTTATAGAAGGACATAAAATACGCCAGCGGCACGCCGATCACCAGCGAGCAAATCGTGACGCAAACCGTCAGCTTCAGGGAATTGAGCAGCGAGCGATAATAAAACTTCTTTCCAAAGAATTTCTGGAAATTGGCCATCGTAAATTCGCCCGTTCCCTCCTTGAGAAAGCCGTCGATGAACAGCGAAATCAGCGGATAGATCAGAAACAGCGCAAACACCGCGATGATACCGATCGTGACCACCGTCCAGAAATCAAATTGCAGTTTACGCTTCTTCATAGCAAATCACATCCTTGATCAGGCTATGCTCCATATCAGCGGTAAAAACGTTGATCTTTTGGGCGTCCGGCATCAGCTTGAGCGTATCGCCCATACGATACAGCTCCTGCGTGTGTCCCAGGTCCTGCGAAAATTCCAGGCTCGGCTGATCCGGCACGCAGATTCCGTCCGCAAACTTGAGGAAGTAGTTGCTGTATCGGCCAAGGAACGTCGTGTTTTCCACCTTACAGGCCAAGCCCTTGTCGCTGACATAGAATTCCTCCGGGCGAACGCCGACGATCACTTCCTGCCCGTCCTTGCAGTCGTCGATCAGGTTGTTCATCTCCAACCGGCAGCCGTCGCGGAAGACAATCTCCGTCTTTCCGTTTTTCTTGCTGAGCGTCGCGTAGAACAAATTGGAATGCCCGATAAACGTGGCGACAAACACATTGGCCGGGCGGCTGTAAATGTGGTGCGGCGTTCCGATCTGCTGAATCACGCCATGGTTGATAACGGCGATGCGATCGGAAATCGCCAGCGCCTCTTCCTGGTCATGAGTGACATATACGGTCGTAATGCCGACCTGCCGCTGAATATCGCGAATGACGGTGCGCATTTCGATGCGCAGCTTGGCGTCCAGGTTGGAAAGCGGCTCATCCATCAGCAAAACCTGCGGATGGATCACGATGGCGCGCGCAAGCGCGACGCGCTGCTGCTGGCCGCCGGAAAGGCGCTCCGGCAGGCGATCCTGATACTCGTCGATGCGAACGAGCTTCAACATCTCATCCACGCGCTTTTTCATCTCATCCCTGGGCAGCTTTCGAATCTTCAGGCCGTATTCAACGTTCTGGCGCACGGTCAGATGCGGGAAAATCGCATAGCTCTGAAACACCATGCCGATATTGCGCTGGTGGGTCGGAAGCTCGTTGATGACCTGATCGCCAAAGGAAATCGTGCCCGCCTCAATGCTGTTAAAGCCTGCAATCATGCGCAGCAGCGTCGTCTTGCCGCAGCCACTCGGGCCGAGCAGCGTAAAAAACTCGCCGTTCTTGATATTGGCCGTCAAATCCGGAATGATGATATTATCGCCATATTTTTTGCACACATGGTCGACCTTTATTGCAACGCTCATCGTTCGCACCCCTCATTTCATGGTTCGGGCAGGGTTTATATCGTTCTTTCTGAAAGCCTGCCCCTTCATTTTTCTAAAAAGGAAGCTGCCGGACAGCTTGCCCGATCGGGCTGCCGCACGACAGCTTCTCCAAAGTTTATGCCGTATTCAATCCGTTCGGCGGATTACTCAGCGGCGTCCACGAGCGCTTCCTGGAACATTTCGATCCATTCCCGCTTGTGCTCGGAGGCAACCGTCTCATCATCCTTGATGACGTTGATGGAAGACATGCTCTGCATCGCGTTGGTTTCCGGCACGTCCTTGCGGATGGTGCGGCGGAACTGCGTTTCATTCATGTAAACCTGCGCGTCGTATCCGGTCAGCCAATCCAGGAACGCGCGGGCGCTGACAACGTTCGGGCAATCCTTGACGATGTACACGCCGTCGCCGCGGATGATAACGCCTTCATTCATGTAAACGACCTTGATGTTGCCCTGAGACACATACGTCGCGGCACCCTGCTCGAAGGTCAGGCCGACGGTGTATTCGCCGTCCGCAACGCCCTTGTACACGGCGGAAGAGCTGTTCACGCAGCCGTTGGGCAGCTGCTTGCAGAATTCCTTCACGTAATCCCAGCCGTTCGGCTGTCCGTCGGTGCCCATCGCGTAGAGCATATTGACCAGATGCTCGAAGGACGAGGAAGACGCCTGCGGATCAGCGAAAACGATCTTGCCCTTCAGCGCCGGATTGAGCAGATCCGCATAGCCGTTGATCTCGATGTCGCCGATCAGATCGGTGTTGATCATGATGACGGAAGGCACGCAGTCAAAGCGGGTCAGGTTGCCTTCCACGTTCTTGTATTCGTCGTAGAACGCATCCTCGTTCACGCAGGTATAATCCTGGAAATACTGGCTGCTGTTCTTGACGGTGCCGATCGTGCCGGACCAGAGAATGTCGCACTGCGGCTTCTCGCTTTCAGCCGCGATGCGCTTGAGCGCGTCGCCCGTGCCCATCGCCAGGCACTCGGTCTTGATGCCGGTATCCGCCTCAAACATCGCCAGCATGTTTTCGATCATGGACGTGGTCAGCGGGCTGTACAGAACCAGCTTGCCGGTCGCCGCAGGCTCTTCAGCCACCGCAGCAGCCATACCGCACACGAGCAGCGCGCACAACAGCATAGCAAAGATCCTCTTCATATCAGTTTACCTCCTGTTTTTTTCCGCCGATGATTCCGTTCGGCGTTTGCTAGTTTTATTATATATGCGTGTTGCATGATTTTTCAACCGTTTTTTCTGCTTATTTGTCCGTTTTTCTGAACACGCACCCGTTTATATGCACAATTTCACGTATCATAAACTGTATCATTCTTCTTCGGCTGCTTTTTCGTTTTATCGTTCTTGAGGGATATGCCATAATAGAGCCGTACCATTTCACATGCCAAGGGAGAATCGTTTATGCCGCCAATTACCGTGATGATTAAGCCCGTATCCGGTGCTCGCAACATTCGTTGCCGTTAGTTGCTTTTATGCCGACGAAATGAAGCGCCGAACAAGATCATCCGCCATAACGAAAAAATTCCGCCAGAGTCTTATACCTGATTCTGACGGAATTTTTCTTATGCGGCCTTTAACTGATTTTCCTGTTCCACGCGCTCCCTGTCCTCAACCGTTCAAAGCGCGCAGTTTTCTTTTATCCATTCAGACGGCCGTATGCCAATCTCAATTCGTCGGCAATTTTCACGCCGCTCGGCGTTCCGGCGATGCCGCCCAAGCCCGTTTCGCGCAGAGAAACATCCATCTTGTCCCCGACGTCCTTCTCGATACGTGCTCACGCTCACGCGGAGAAAATATCCGAGAAGACCATGCGGCGAAAGAAGCTCTAGGTACACCATTTGGTAAAACTCAAAAATGTGCCATTTCGACTGAAATGGGGTAAAAAAATACAGGCGTGGAAAGCGATTTTGCCTTCCACGCCTGTTTGCGTGATCGGAATGATGATTGTCTCGGGATGCCTTTTCAAGAAAATGTCTGAAAACCCTTTGCCATAAGGGCTTTTGAGCCGCCATGAGGTAAAAGAAAAGCACCAGCCTTTGTATCAAAAGCTGGTACTTACTATGGCGCAGAAGGAGGGATTTGGTTCTCCGCGCTCGCCGCTCGTCGGTCCGACCGGCTCTAAGGCCGCACTGCGGCCTTATTCACTCCCGGTCGGTTCAAATCCCTTCTCGTCCTATTTCCCTTGCATAGCAAAAGAGACTCTGATTTCTCAAAGTCTCTTTCTTGGCGCAGAAGGAGGGATTTGAACCCTCGCGCCGCTTACCGCAGCCTACTCCCTTAGCAGGGGAGCCCCTTCGGCCTCTTGGGTACTTCTGCATGACCGATACGCTATGAAATTCGCCATAAAAAGTGGCGGAGAGAGAGGGATTCGAACCCCCGGTACCTTGCGGTATCACTGGTTTTCAAGACCAGCGCCATAAACCACTCGGCCATCTCTCCAGTCTGCTTGAACCAGCGAAACCTATTATAGAATAGCCGGATGATTTTGTCAACCCTTTTTTTCGTTTAATGGTTCGAATCCTAAAATCTCTTCGTTTTCCGCCTCAAAATCGCGCCATCTCGCCGGACACTCGCCTCCCATCGCCCCCACGCAGCTTGACCGAAATGACCGAATCAAGAATAGCTTTTATCTACAATCTAGACCTCCCTCTTCGAGGGACGTTTTTCATCGTCGCCGCCTGTGGCGGATTCAGACGATGGAAAACGCCGAAGGTTGGCACGGCGCAGCCGTGACTGAAGGAGTCGTTCCCGCACGCTCCCTATTGCCGCCCCTGCGCTCTCCCTTCCTCGCCGTCTCCCTGCGCCACGTCCAGCAGTTTCCCCAGCAGCGGCACATTCAGCCCGAAAATCTCCAAATTCTCAATGAGGCTCACCAACTCCGTGGCGATCATGTAGGTCATCGCCGCGCCGCAGACGCTCGTCACCCCCAGCCCGTTGCCCACACTCACGCAAACGCCGACCACCAGCCACTCAAGCCCCTTCTTCATCACGCCCATCAGCAGCGCACCGGAGGAGACCTTCCCGCTCTCCGTCTTGCGGGATTTCCCCGTCACCGCACACAGCAGCCCGGTCAGGATGTCCGCGCCCTGCACGATGAGCAGCGCCTGCGCCAGCGGCGGCAGACCCGTCCACCACGCCAGCGCCGCGCCGATCAGCGCACCGATCCAGTTCACCACATTCGGCTTCACGCCCTTCATCACCTGCATCGTCTTTTCTTCCATCTGTGTTCCCCCTCCTTAATCCTCTCCGGCCTTGCAGCAGTATGTCCCGCTGATCCAGCCCGTGTGTCCCCGATATACCGTGCGCAGCCAGCCGTCCTTTTCCTCCAGCACGGCAAGCCGCGTTCCGTCCGGGATCATCTGCATGTATCGCCCGTTCGGCTTTACCCGCATCCGAAGTCCGCCCCCTGCGCAGACGATGACACGCCCATATTCGGCGCTTCCCGCCCGTTCGCCGTCCGCGCTTTTGTCTCCGCTTCCTTCTGCCTCAATCATCCGATGCGCACCCAGCCCATTCCAGCCGTTCTTTTCCGTCAGCGCGGTTTCGACCACGCCGCCCCGGCTCTTGCTTGAGTGGATGACCGTGCCCTGCTCCGTCACCAGCCCGGTGTGGCTCACATCGCCCGTGCCCACGCCCATGAACGCCAGCATCCCCGGCTTCGCGCCGGAAATGCCAGCCTTCCGCCAGATCAAATGGCGATACTTCGGCACGCTGTCAAAGCTGTTCCAAAGCTCGTTCGTCCCCGCCGTCGTGTAGCGCTTGTCGCCGCCCGCGCAGGTGCGGATGACCTTCTTGACGAGGTTGATGCAGTCCAGCGTTTCGTAGCTTGTCCCGATCAGCCCCCGCGCCGCGCGGATGGCCGCTTCCGCCTGAATCATCGGGTTCACCCCCCTTGCGTCACTCCGTCACGAGGTCTTCGCAACCGCTGTCGATCAGGACTTCCTTGACCTTATCTTTCAGCAGGCGCGGAACCTGCGCGTAGGTCTTCTTGCCAAGCATAATCTGCTGTGCCCATAACATAGCCATCATATCTTCGTCCTTTCCGCTCATCACGAGCAATCCAAAAATGTTAAGCATATACAATCTCGCTCATCTCGAGGATGCATTGCAGCAGGGTTTCGTTCTGGTCTTCGAGCGCTTTGATGCGCTCCTCTTGCGTCGGTTGCGGTTCTCCCGGTTCCGGCACTTCCGGCTCGATGTATACACTGCCGTCGTTAGAGAGCTGCACCGCGTTGTCAAGGGTGCGGTAAACGGTCGTGTAATCGCTAAAAT
>ERZ773260.950-NODE-950-length-40071-cov-9.345237_pt1 | contig 40071 bp, 35 predicted proteins | sample MGYA00511387_ERZ773260 | MGnify/ENA primary metagenome ERZ773260 (study PRJEB29015, sample SAMEA2737745) | human gut metagenome | biome: human gut; feature: human-associated habitat; material: faeces | place: China | collected 2012 ...
GGCCACCGTCACCAGCCCCGCGCCCGCGCGCAGCGCAGACCGCGCGCAGAGCGCCGCCGCCCCGGCCATGCCCTCGCTCCCGGCCACGCTGAGCACATGGCCGAACGTGCCCTTGTGCCCGTCTGCGGGGCGAACGGGCAGCAGGGCGCACGCGTCCGCTTCCTCCAGCACGTCGATCCCCTGCGCGCCGTCCCATTCGGGCAGAATCCCGATGTCCGCGACGGTCAGCTTTCCCGCATATGCGCGCCCCGGATAGAGCAGCAGCCCGTGCTTGGCGCGGTGAAACGCCACCGTCTCCCGCGCGCGCACCGCGTCGCCGAGCACCTGCCCCGTCGCGCCGTCCACGCCGGAGGGAGTATCCACCGAAACGACGGGCAGGCCGCTTTCGTTGATTCGCCGCACCGCCGAAAGCGCCGCGCCGTCCAGCTCCCGGCTCAGCCCCGTGCCGTACAGCGCATCGACAATCGCCGCGCAGTCCCCCGGCACCTCCGGCGCTTCGCTGTAAAGCATGTTGAGCAGCGCGCCGCAGCTATTGAGCAGACAGCCGTTCACCCCCGCATCGCCCTTCATCTGCGACGGACTCTTGAGCAGCCATACGTCCGCCTGTCCGCCGCGCTGCATCCAAAGCCGTGCCGCGGCGCAGCCGTCGCCGCCGTTGTTGCCGCTCCCGCAGACGAACAGCACGCGGCTCCCCGCTTTTGCATAGGCGGACAGCGCATCGACGACCGCCTGCGCCGCGTGCTCCATCAGCAAAATCGACGGATAGCCCGTTCCTTCCAGAAACGCGCGCTCCATTTCCCGCATATCCTGCGGCGATATTGTCCGGATCATGGTTCCTCCTTGGCGTCCTGCCGGGGCGCCGCCCCGGTCTTATGGGTTCATTGTATCAGCGCGAACGCAATCGCGGTATCTCCTTCGTGCGACAGCGACAGCAGAATCCGGCCGCCGCCCATCCGTTCAAGCCGCGCCCGCGCCGCGCCGGTCAGCCGCGCACCGGGCTGCCCGCTGTCCGCGTGCGTGACCTCGATCTGCTCGGGCATGATTCCCTGCGCGAAGCCCGTGCCCAGCGCCTTGGCGACGGCCTCCTTCGCCGCGAACATGGCCGCGGCGCTCTCCCCCGCGCCCTTGCCCCGGCCTTGCAGATACGCGCGCTCCGCCTCGGTGAACACCCGATTCAGAAAATGCGCCTTCTGAATCGCGCGCTCGATTCGGCTGACGGCGCACAGATCCACGCCGATCCCCAGCGTCTCAGGCATAGCCCATCAGCCCGCGAACGGATACGTCCGCCGCGAGCACCTCGCGCTCCCGCCCGTCGTCATCCAGCACGATCAGGCTGCCGCTGTCCGTGACGGCCTTCGCCGTGCCGGTGAAGCTGCCCGTCGCGGAAATGACCTGCACCCGCTGGCCGAGCGTCGCGGAGTGGCGGCGGTACACCGCCATCAGCGCCTCGCCGTCCTGCCGCGCCAGCTCGTCCACCGCCTCGTATTCCTCCAGAAACGCGCGCACCACATCCGCGCGGCAGATGCGCCTGCTCGTCAGCAGATCGAGCGACGACGCGGTTTTCGCAATCTCCCCTTCAAACGCGGTTTGGTGCACGTTGATCCCGATGCCCGCCACCACGTCGTGGACGCTCTGCTCGTCCGCGTTCATCTCCAGCAGCATGCCGCAGACCTTTTTGCCCCCGCAGACGATGTCGTTGGGCCACTTGATGCGCGCGTCCACCTCGCACACGCGGGAAATCGCGCGCGCCACGGCCAGCGCCGTTTGCAGCGAGAGCCGCGCCACATGGGAGGGGTGCGCCTGCGGCCTCAAAATCAGGGTCATAAAAATGCCCTCGCCCGCCGGGGAGACCCAGCCCCGGCCGCGTCGGCCGCGCCCCGCCGTCTGCTCGTCGGCCACGACAAGCGTGCCCTGCGCCGCGCCATCCGCGGCCAGCGCGCGGGCGCAGCGGTTGGTCGAATCCACGCTGCGCAGATACACGACGCGCCGCCCCGCCCACCGGGTTTTCAGGCCGCGCGCAATCACCGGCGCCATCAGGCTGTCCGGGACGGACGCGAGCCGATAGCCCTGTCCGCCGCAGGCCTCAATGTCAAACCCCGCCTCGCGAAGCTGGCCGATCTGCTTCCAAACCGCCGCGCGGGTCACGCCCAGCTCCTCGCTGAGCGTCTGGCCGGAAACCGGCTCGCCCCCGAGCAGCCGCGTCAAAATTTCTTCTGTCATCATTCTCTTTCGCCGTCTCTCCCCGGCGCCTCCGTCACCGCCGCGCGCCGCATCGCCTGCGCCGCGTTCATTTCCTTCTTATTCTAGCAAAAAAGCGGCTCCGTTGCAAGCCGTCAGGCGCGGCTTGCCAAAAAGGCGCGCTTCCTTTATAATAGAGGGCGATGTTTAACGTCTGCCCCTCGTGCGCAGATTAAGAGGAAAACGGAAAGGAAGCTCAACATGACGAATTTCAGCCTGATGGTTTCAACCCTCAAGCAAAACATAGCCCGCGCCGTCGTGGGCAAGGACGACGTGGTTGAACTGATGCTCACGGCGCTGCTGTGCGAAGGCCATGTGCTCATCGAGGATGTGCCGGGCGTGGGCAAGACGACGCTGGCCAGCGCGCTGGCGCGTTCGCTCTCCTGCTCGTTCAAGCGCATCCAGTTCACGCCGGATATCACCCCGTCGGATATCACCGGCTTCACCATGCCCAGCCTTTCCGGCGACATGCAGTACCGCCCCGGCGCAATCATGAGCCAGATCGTGCTGGCCGATGAAATCAACCGCACCTCGCCCAAGACGCAGTCCGCGCTGCTGGAGGTCATGGAGGAGCGGCAGGTCACGGTGGACGGCGTGACCTATCCCCTCGCGCGCCCCTTCATGGTGCTGGCGACGCAGAACCCGGTGGATTTCGTCGGCACGTATCCCCTGCCGGAGGCGCAGATGGACCGCTTCTTCATGCGCGTTTCCATCGGCTATCCTTCCCTGCAGGATGAAATGGACATTCTCGACCGCTACTGCGGCGAACAAAAGCCGATGGAATCCGTCGTGCCGGTCTGCTCGGCGGAGGACGTGATCGCCATGCAGCAGACGGTCAAGACGGTTTACTGCTCCAAGGAGGTGCGCGCGTACATCGCCGCCATCTGCGCCGCCACGAGAAACACGCCGCTGCTCAGCCTCGGCGCGAGCACCCGCGCCGCCATCGCGCTTATCCACGCGGCGCAGGCCAACGCGATGCTCTGCGGCCGCGATTATATCATCCCCGAGGATGTGCAGCATCTTGCGCCCAGCGTGCTTTGCCACCGCCTTTCCCTGTCCGCCGAGGCGCGTATGCGCGGCTACACGAATGAGCAGGCGTTTGCGGAGGTGCTCTCCGCCGTGCGCATCCCGGTGAGGCTCAAATGACCGCGCGCGGGTTTTACACGCTGCTCTTCGGCGCGCTGATGCTCTTCACCGCGCTGTCCGTCGGCAGCGCGGGCGCTTTTCTGCTGGGCACGGCGGCGCTGCTGTGCTGGGCGCTGTCGCTGCTGTGCGTGTGCGCCGCCGCCCTCTCCTGCCGCGCGGAGCAGCAGCTCGAGGGCGGGCAGACGCAGCGCGGCGGCACGTGCCGCCTGATCCTGCGCGTCCGCTTCGCCCTGCCCGCGCCCATCGCGCCGCTGTCGCTGAAAATCGAACTGCCCAGCGGCAAGCAGAGCGATTTTTCGCTTCCCGCCGGGCTGCTCGGCCTGACGGAGAGCGACCATTCTTTCGCCTGTCCGCACGTCGGCGTGTTTCCGGTCGGCGTTTCGCAGATCACGTTTTCGGATTGCTTCGGCCTGTTCACCTTTCGGCGCAGGCTGCGCGGCGCGCTCCAAAGCGTCGCCGTTCTGCCGGGTGCCATTCCTGCCGACCCGCTGCCCGTCAGCCCCGGCGAGGGCGAAAGCACGGCGACCCAGCGCGCGCTCTCCGATCACAGCGTCCCGGAGGATATCCGCGCGTGGCAGGAGGGCGACGAGCTCAAGCGCGTGCATTGGAAACTCTCCATGCGCCGCCAGAGCCTGATGGTGCACACCTACGAAACCCCGCAGCGCCCGGACGCGTTGATTCTGCTGGATACGTCCCAGCCGCAGGGCGCGCCCAGAGCCGCGCTCATCGACGCGCTGACGGAGGCCTGCGCCGGAACCGTCGAGGCGCTTTTGCAGGCCGGGCGCATGACGCGCCTCCCGCTCGAAGCCGCCGGGCAGGGCGATCTGTCCGGGCAGGGCATGGAAGCGTTTGACGCGATGCGCCGCGCGCTCGCCTGCGCCGGGTATCACCGGCAGGATGACTTCGCCCGCGTGCTGCTGATGGCCGCCCCCCGCCTGCGCACGGCCGGATCGGCCGCCGTCTTCTCCACCCGGCTCACGCCCGCGATTGCGGATGCGGCCATCGCGCTTTCCCGCATGGGGGCGCGCGTGCGCTATACGCTGGTCACGGCGGAAGCGCCGAGCGAGGAACAGGGCAAGCTGCTGGATCTGCTGCGCGTCAGCGGGCTGGAGGCGCTGCATGTCCGCGCCTGATTATTCCACGCCAGAAAGGCGAATCTTTGCATGAAAAAATCGTTCTTTTCCGTGCCGCGCACGCTTCCCCTTCACGCGCTGACGACGTTTTTGATCGGCGTAGGCTGCGTCTGGCCGCTTTCGCTGTCGCTGGGGCTGACCGCGCCGCTTTCGCTGTGCCTGACGGCCTGCGGCGCGGTGACGCTGCTCTTTGCCCTGCTGGATTGCATGCCCCGCCTGCGCGTGCTGGCCTATCCGCTGCTGCTGCTCGCCATCGGCGGGTCGGCGCTCTCCCTGCGCGGGCAGTTTTCCGCCGTTGGGGCGGCGCTGACGCTGATGGTGCACGGCCAGCCCCTCGCGCTCGCCGCCTATTCGCAGGCGCTTTCGCTGCTGCTCTCGCTCGTCTTTACGGGCATTGGCGCGTCGCTCTCCCGAAGCGAACAGGCGTTTTTCCCGTTGGCGCTGCTTGAAATCGCGCTGCTGTTCATCGTTTCGTTTCTCGGCGCGCAGATCGGCGCCGCGTCGCTGCTGCCGCTGATTCTCGCGCTGCTGCTCAGCGGCCGCGCGCCCGGCGTTCGGGCGCGGCGCATCGTGCCGTTGTGCGCCGCCATTCTGGCCGTGACGGCGCTGCTCATGCCGCTCTCCGCGCAGGTTTCGCCGGAACTGAATCAGTTTGCCCAGCGCGTCCGCCGGATGCTCGACGACTATCTCTTTTTCACCGACGCGCGCACGACCTTTTCGCTCAGCGCGACGGGCTATCAGCCGCTCGGCGTCTCTCAGCTCGGCGGCCCGGCCAATCCGGAGGATACCCCGGTGATGCAGGTTCGCACCTCGGGGCGCGCGCTGCTTCGCGGCACGATCAAAAACGAATACGACGGCCACGCTTGGGCGGATTCGACGTCCGGCAGGCGCTATCTGTATGTTAATCCACGCTTTTACGCGCTCCGCCGCGATCTGTTCGATCAAAAGCGCCCCAGCGACGCGATTCGCGCGCAGCTCCCCGCCGGTGAAACCATCACCGTGCTCATGCGCGCCGACGCGGCCAGCACACTCTACCTCACCCAGCGCTTTTCGGCGCTCTCGGGGCATGACATCGTGCCGTATTTCTCCCCGGCCAGCGAGGTCTTCGGCACGCGCAGCCTCGCCTTCGGCGACAGCTACACGTTCACGGGGCTCCGCCTGAGCGGCGATACCCCCGGAATCCGCGAGGCCGTGCTGGCCGCCGCGCACCACAGCGACGCTTACGCCGACACGGTGCGCGCGGATTATCTGGCGCTGCCGGACGGCGTTGAAACCGGCGTTTACGCGCTGGCCGGGCAGATCACGCAGGACGCGCAGACGGATTTTGACCGCGCGGCCGCGCTCTGCGCCTATCTGCGCAGCGCCTACCCGTATACCCTCGCGCAGAACGTGCCGCCCCCCGGCCGGGATTTCGTCTCCTGGTTTCTGCTGGACGAGCGGCAGGGCTACTGCACCTCCTTTGCGACGGCCATGGCGGTGATGGCGCGCATGGTCGGCCTCCCCGCCCGCTACATCGAGGGCTATGCCGCCGTTCCGGACAGCGACAGCGTGGCGCGCGTCACGCAGCAGCAGGCGCACGCATGGGTGGAAATCTATTTTGCCGGCTTCGGCTGGCTGCCGTTTGATCCGACCCCCGGCACAAACGACGCGGGCGGCACGCTCCCCTCCAACGACCCGGAGGGCGATTCGCCCACGCCGTCCCCCTCGCCGACGGCCACACCGACGCCTTCCCCCTCGCCCGCGCCGGAGGCATCGCCCAGCCCCACGCCGACCCCTTCGCCCGAACCGGACAGCACCCCCACGCCCGAGCCGGACGCGCCTTCCGATACCCCGACCCCAACCCCGCCGCCAAGCGATGACGAGCCGCCGCGCGACCCGCCCCACCGGCTCTGGCCGCTGCTGCTTCTGCTGCTCCTCGTGCTTCTGGCCGCGCTGAGGCTGTATCTCTGCGCCCCCGCGCAGGTCGCCGGTCGGCAGAAAAACGCCAACGACGCGCTGCTGGTGTGGTATCGCGCCGCGGAGGACGCGCTGCTGTGCATGGGCATCGCGCCCCTGCCCGGCGAAGCGCCCGCCTCGTTCCTCTGGCGCGCGCAAAGCGAGCTGCACGACGCGGTGAAGCTGACCGGGCTGGGAAAAGCGCTCTGCGTCGCGCAATACAGCGGCCGCGCGCTCAAGCGCACCCAGCCGGAACGCGCGCAGAAGGTCTACGCCGCGCTTTTCGCGCAAATGACCCCGCGGCAAAAGCTCCGGCTCTTCGCGCGGCGCTTCATCCGTGGGATTCGGCTATAAGATGCTTGCAATTCCGGCAGTAATGCGCTATAATGGCGACGTTTACGGCTTTTGACGCATCGCATTTTCAGGAGGTATTCGTTATGGAACAGGAAGTAACGCGCATCACCAGCTTCTCCATCAACCACGATATTCTGCTTCCGGGGTTGTATGTCAGCCGGGTCGATGGCGACGTAACAACGTATGACATGCGCACCCGCCGCCCCAACACCGGCGATTTGATGGATAACAGCACCATGCATTCTCTGGAGCACATGTTCGCAACCTACATCCGCAACGGCGACTTGAAGGATTCCATCGTCTATTTCGGGCCGATGGGCTGCCAGACGGGCTTCTATCTGCTGGTGCGCAACGCCGATAACGCCGAGGTGCTGCGTCAGGTTCGCCTGACGCTGATGAAAATTCTGGCGCACGAGGGGCCGGTGTTCGGCGCGAGCAGCCGCGAATGCGGCAACTATCGCAGCCTGAGCCTCGCTTCGGCCAAAACAGAGACGCAGCGCTACCTCTCCGAGCTGGATGCGCGCCCGGTAACGTTTAAGTATGAGGAGTAATCAAACATGATCGGTATTATTGCAGCCATGGACGTGGAGATGAAGTCCCTGCGTTCGTTTATGACGGACACGAAGACCGAGACCGTCAGCGGCATCACCTTTGTCAGCGGCACGCTCGAGGGCAAGCTGGTCGTCACGGCGGTCTGCGGCATCGGCAAGGTGTTCGCGGCGATGTGCGCCCAGACAATGATCCTGCGCTATCAGCCGGAGTGCATCGTCAACACCGGCGTGGCAGGCGCGCTTTCGGACAAGCTGAGCATCGGCTCGGTGGCGATTTCCTCCGCCGTCGTGCAGCACGACATGGACACCAGCGCCCTCGGCGACCCGCTCGGACTGATTTCCGGCGTCAACAAGGTGCAGCTCCCGGCCGATTCGGATCTCTGCGGCCAATTGAGCGCCTGCGCGACGGTGCTGGGCATCCGCACCGAAACCGGCGTGATCGCCTCCGGCGACCAGTTCATCTCTTCCGCCGAGCGGAAGGACGCGATCGTCAAGACCTTCGGCGCGATTGCCTGCGAAATGGAAGGCGCGGCCATCGGTCAGGTCTGCTACGTCAACCGCGTTCCCTTCTGCGTGCTGCGCGCGATTTCCGACAGCGCGGACGGCTCTTCCCACATGGATTATCCGACCTTCGTGGGCATGGCGGCCGAGCAGAGCGTCAAGCTGCTGCGCACGTTCCTGAAAAACTGATTTTCCGCGCTCCGGCGCATCCCCTCCGTCGGTTTGCGACGGAGGTTTTCTTTTCCCCCGTTTTCTTTTCCGCGCTTTTCCCGCGTTTTCCTCTCGACATTCTTCGCGCGCGGCGCTATAATAAGGTTCATATTCAATTCCGTTTTTTAGCGATCAAGTGAAAGGAACAGATCTCCCATGAAAACCACAGCGGCCAAGCCGATGAGCCAAATTGAACGGTATATTCTGCTGACCTTCGGCGTGTTGCTCACCGCCGTCGGCGTTTACTTCTTCAAATTCCCGAACAACTTTTCCACCGGCGGCGTCAGCGGCCTTTCGCTGATTCTGGGGCGCGTTTTCCCCTCCCCGGTGCTGACGCCGAGCGCCTTTGTGTTCATCATCAACATGGCGCTGCTGGTGGTGGGGTTCATCTTTCTGGGGCGCAGTTTCGCGTTCAGCACGGTGTATTGCTCGGTCGTGCTGTCTCTGGCGGTCAACGTCATGGAGCGCTTCTGGCCGCTTGACCACCCGCTGACGAACCAGCCGCTGCTGGAATTGTGCTTCGCGGTGCTGCTCCCGGCCATCGGTTCGGCGATTTTGTTCCACCTGGACGCCTCCAGCGGCGGAACGGACATCGTCGCCATGATCGTGCGCAAATATACGAGCCTGAACATCGGCATGGCGCTGATGGTTGCCGACGCGCTGATTACGCTGGCGGCGCTTTTCTGCTTCGGTATTCAGTCCGGCCTGTTCTGCATCCTCGGCCTGCTGATGAAATCCGTTCTGGTCGATTACGTGACCGACAGCTTCCGCATGAAAAAGTGTTTCCAGATCATCACGACGAACCCGGATCCGATCATCGACTTCATCACCGTCAATCTGCACCGCGGCGCGACGCTTGAGGACGTCTACGGCGCGTTCCACCACGAGCGCAAAACGATGATCATCACCGTCCTCACCCGCGCGCAGGCGCTGGCGCTTCGCCGCTTCATCCACGCGAACGACCCGCACGCTTTCATGGTCATCACCGCCTCAACGGAGATCGTCGGCAAGGGCTTTCTCGCCAGCTAACCACCGTTTTCGCCTAAGTGCCATTAAAAAAGTTCCAGCTTGTTGTCTACAGTCTAAAAAAAGTTCTTCTCCCCGCCGTCTGGGAAGAAGAACTTTTTTAATCCCGAAATGATTTACTTGGCAAAGCCCACGATGCCAAACGCGCCGGGGCCGCTGTGCGCCGCAATGACGCAGCCCGTCTTCACCCACGTGAGGTTCCGATAACCCTGCGCATGCAGAAGCTCCTCCACCTCGCGCATGACCTCGCCGCTCAGCCCTTCGCCGTAGATCAGCCACAGCGCGTCGGTTTCAAGCCCCTGCGCCTGCGGAAATTCCTTCGTCAACTGACGGACGACGCGCCCCATCGTGCCGCGGTATTTCTTCGTTGAGAGCAGTTTGCCGTCCAGAATCTCGATCACCGGATGCAGGCCGAGGATTTTCGCGCCGAGGTACGCGGCGTTGCTGACGCGGCCGCCCGCGCGCAGATAATCCAGATCGCCGGGGATAAAGCCCATGCGGATTTTCTCGATCAGGCCGTGAACAAACGCGCCGGCCTCGTCAAGGGTCGCCTCCGGGTGCTCGCGCAGGTAGCGCGCCGTGGTCAGCACGACCGCCGCCTGCCCCGCCGCGACGCTCTTGGTATCAATCGCCAGAAAGTTTTCGCGCCCCTCGCTCGCAATCAGCGCGCTCTGCATGGAGCAGGTCGTGCTGGCCGAATACGCCAGATAGAGGATCGGCGCGCCGGGAAAATCGCGGTCAAGGCGCTCAAACGTCGCCTCAAAATCGTGCGGCGTACAGCCGCTGGTGCGCGGCAGCTCGCGGTGCTTTTTATAATAATCGAACATCTCCGTCGTGGGGAACGCGCCGTCGTCATAGGTTTTGCCGCCGAAGGAGACATGCATCGGCACGATCACAATGCCGTTTTCCTGCGCCATTTCGGGCGTGATATCGCTGCCGGATTCGGCAACAAGAATCATTTTGCTCACGGGAACAACTCCTCTTTTTTTTCCAGATCAAGCGGTAAAGCGCCGCAAGTGGAACCTAGTATATCGCCCCCGCGTTGCAAAAACATTGGCAAAATGTTGCTGAAATATGAATTTCCCCGTTTTTTCGCCGTTTCAGGCCGTTTCCGGCATCCGGGGCAGGCGGACGGTAAATTCCGATCCCTCGCCCGGCGCGCTGGTCACGCTGATCGAGCCGCCGGAAATCTCCAGCACGCGGCGCACCAGCGCGAGGCCGAGGCCGTTCCCCTCCTTGCTGTGGGAGGTATCGCCCTGATAGAACTTATCGAAGATGCGGCCAAGCGTCGCCTCGTCCATGCCGCAGCCGGTATCCGCCACGGTGACAACCACCTGATCCCCGTCCTTGACCTGCCGCAGGAGGATGCGCCCACCCGCCTCGGTGAACTTGATCGCGTTTGAAATCAGGTTGTTGAACACGATTTCCATCATCGCTTCGTCGGCCAACACCATGACGCGCTCCTCGAGCTGGGCGTCGAAATCAATGTTCTTGGCTTCCCACCGCGCCTCGTGCGTCAGCGCGCAGTCGCAGAGCTGCCGCGTCAGGTCGTAGGGCGCAGCGTTGGGCGTGATCTCCTGATTTTCCAGCTTGTTGAGCCGCAGGATGTTGGAAACCATCGTGCTCAGGCTTTCGCTGGCGGCGGCGATGGTCGCGGCGTATTCCCGCTGCTCCGCCTCGCTCAGACCGCCGCGCGCCAGCGCGGAGGCATAGCTGTTCATAACGGTCAGCGGCGTTCGGATTTCGTGGGACACGTTGGCGATGAAATCGTTTTTCATCGTCTCCGTGCTGCCCAGCTCCTGCACCATGCGGTTGAAATCCTCGCACATGATATCCATATAATCAAACTTGTTCGCGTGGTGAAACGGCTTGACGCGGACGGTGAAATCGCCTTCCGTCACCTGCCGCATCGCGCGGCTGAGCGCGCGCATCGGCCGATCAAACCGGCGGCAGGTATACAGATGCAGCACGATTGCCGCCAGAAACGCCATCGCGACCCAGTACGAGCCCACGCCCATGCTCGCCACGACGCTGAACACCTGCATCTTCAGCAGCTTCTCCAGCGCGAACACGTTGCCCGCGCTGAGCACGCTGACCACCAACAGGATTATCGCAAACATGCGCCACGAAAACAGGCGGCGGCGAACGCGCGGATCCTCCTTCGCGCGCCTTTTTTTCAAAACAGACCGAAGTTTGTTCATGCGCCCGGCACCGCCTTATAGCCCAGCCCGTGCACCGTTGTGATTTTGAAATCGTCGCTGACGGACATCTTGTCGCGGATTCGGGTGATGTAGACGTCCACCGCGCGCAGGCTGGCGCTCGTCTCCCCATCCCAGAATTCATCCATCAGCTGCGCGCGGGAGAACGTCCGCCTCGGATAGGACAGCAGCTTGTAGAGCAGATCAAACTCGCGCACGGTCAGCGTGATTTCCTTTCCGCCGACGTAGGCGCTGCGCTCCTCCGCGTCGAGAACCGTCGAACCGACCACCAGTCGCTTTTCCGCCTCGATGCGCGCGCGGCGCAGCAGCGCTTCGATGCGAAGCAGCAGCTCGTCCACGTCGATGGGCTTCACCATGTAGTCGTCGATCCCCGCGCCGAAGCCCTTCCGCTTGGCGCTCATGTCGTCCAGCGCGGTCATCAGCAGAATCGGAATATGCCGGTTGACGCTGCGAACCTCGCTCACGAACTCAAACCCATCGACGCCGGGCATCATAATATCGGAAATGATGATATCTGCGCCGTCGCCGTGCAGCGCATCGGTCGCCTGCGCGGCGTTTGCGCAGCCGATCGCCTCGTAACCGGCGGCGCGCAGGCTGGCGCAGACGATTTGATTCAAGCGGGCGTCATCTTCCACAACGAGCACACGAACCATGTTAATCCTCCCTCGCAGAATCGGAAAGCCTGGGATTTCGGGCGCTTTCCGCTGCATCCGTCATTGATCGGTTTCAGTATACCAGCAAACTGTTTCGAATTTGTTACAGCGGCGCGTTTTTATTCGCGCGCTTGACTTTTGGGCAAAAAGCGATTATCTTTGTAGCGTCGTTTTCGATCACCCGTCCGTTTTCCGCCCGCCAAGGAGGCCTGAACATGCTCGATTCCTTTCTTCGCCCGACGCAAATCAAAACCAATCAGGATGGCGGCCTGCTCCGTCTGATCGCCTGCGTCTGCATGTTCATCGACCACGCGGGCAAGATGCTCTTCCCGCAGCTGACGTGGATGCGGATGGTCGGGCGGCTCGCCTTTCCGCTGTTCGCCTACGGCATTGCGGTGGGCGCGGCGATGACCCGCCACCCGAGGCAGTATATCGCCCGCGTGGCCGCGCTGGCGCTCGTCAGCCAGCCGCTTTACGCCGTGGCGCTCGGGCATACAAACAAGGCGATGTACGCCGTCCCCTTCGCGCAGCATCCCCTGCGCGCGCTCTGCACCTTCTATATGGAGAGCTGGGAAAAACCGAGCATCCTGCTTGCGCTGCTGCTGGGGCTCCTTCTGCTGCTGTGCCTGCGCGAAAAGCAATATGTGCCCGCGCTTTTGATCTATGTGCTCTGCGCGCGCTTCTCCGCCGAGCTGGATTACGGCGTGAGCGGCATCGGCCTGATGGTGGTCTTTTACCTCTTTCTGGAACACCCGGCGCTGTGCTTTGCCGCCTCGACGGCATATATGCTCGTCTGGTCGGCAGATGGGCACGGCTACCCGCTCTTCGGCATGGAGTTCGGCATGCGCATATTCGCCACGCCCGCAGTCATGCTCGCCAGCCTGCCGATTCGCCGCAAGACCCGAACGCCCAAATGGCTTTCCTACGGGTTTTACCCGGCGCACCTGCTCGCTTTGCTCGCGCTGGAAAAATTTTTTTGAAAAAGAGGTTGACAGACGGCGGCGAATACGATATACTATCATTCGTTCAAAAGCTGCGGCTGACGCAGAGCAGCTACGATTTCATATTGGGGAATTGTGTAACGGCAGCACCTACGACTCTGACTCGTATTGTCTAGGTTCGAATCCTAGTTCCCCAGCCATTCGCCTCCATGGTCAAGCGGTCAAGACGTTGCCCTCTCAAGGCAAAATCATGGGTTCGATTCCCATTGGAGGTGCCACCAAACAGAACGATTGTGTTCTGTTTTTTTATTTGCCGGAAATGAGCACGTCCGAGATTCTGCGCAAATTCCGTTTTCCCCGCCGCCCGTCCCTTCGCCATCTTTGCGCTTTTTGAACGGGATGCACCTTATTTTTTTACAATTTTTGAACATCTGGCACATTATTGTAACTTTTGTAATTTATGTATTTCCTTGCTTTGTGTCGTTTTTTATTATATGGCATATATCATCAGACGACTTTGACATTCTTGACAGATTTTGAATGAAATGTTATACTGGCTATAAAGTGTTGAGACGAGCGTTTTGTTCGTCCCGACCACATATATTTAGGAGGAACCTGTTATGAAGAAGCTTGTTGCTTTGATGGTTGCCCTGACCATGGTTCTGGGTCTGGCTTCCGTCGCGTCTGCTGCGGAGTACCCGTCCAAGGGTATTTCTGTCATCTGCCCGTGGGGTGCCGGCGGCGGAACGGATGCTGTTCTCCGCGCCTTCTGCGAGGCGATGGGCAAGGATCTGGGCGTTACGCTGACGGTTGACAACCGCACCGGCGGCGGCGGAATCATCGGCCATCAGGCCATCGCGGACGCTGAGCCGGACGGCTACACCATCGGCATGATCACCTTTGAGCTCTCCACCTACAAGCACCTCGGCACGTCCGAGCTGACCTACGAGGATTATGAGCCGCTCTGCCGCGTCAACACCGACGCTGCGGCCATCACCGTCAACGCCGAGTGGGCCAAGGCCAACAACATCACCGATCTGGCCGGCTTCATCGACTACTGCAAGGCGCATCCGGGCGAGGTCCAGATGGGCGGCTCTTCCAACGCTTCCGTTTGGCACATCGCCGGCGGCTACCTGATGAACGCTGCGGACATCGAGCTGCAGATGGTCACCTATCAGGAAGGTGCTGCGACCGCCGTTCAGAATGCGGCCTCCGGCTTCATTCAGGGCGTGACCGTGTCTCTTGGCGAGGCGCGCAACTTCATCGAGTCCGGCCACCTCATTTGCCTGGGCGTCATGGACGATCAGCGCAACAGCCTGTTCCCGGATGTCCCGACCTGCAAGGAGCAGGGCTACGATATCGCCTACGCGACCCAGCGCGGCATGGCGGTGCCGAAGGGCATCGACCCGGCCATCAAGGAGCGCCTGCAGGCGGCCTGCGCTGCCGCGGTTGAAGATCCGGACTTCGTGACCTTCATGAACAACGGCGGCTACACCATCGCTTACCAGAACGCTGAGGAGTACACCGCGTTCCTGGCGCAGAGCCTGACCGACGTCGGCGAGGCGATGGAGTCCCTGGGCCTGTAATCCGATCTGAAGATTTTCCCTGAAGTGGGCAGGCGACGTGCCTGCCCATTTTTCGGTGAATCGCAGAAGATAAAGACATCTTAACGTAAAAAGGATGGAACCGACATGAAGAAAACCAAAACGCAGGCGTTTGCCAATCTGATTGGCTCCCTGATCTTCATCGCCGTGGGCGTGTGGGCCTTGATTCAGACCTACTCCTTCCAAGAGGTGAAGAACACCTACGTGCAGGCTGCGGTGTTTCCGCAGATCATGTGCGTCGGTATGTTGATTTTTGCTGTCATCCTGCTGATCCAGTCGATCATCAAGCTGATGACCATGGATGAAAACGATCCGCTGGCCGAACCGGCTGCGAGCATCAATTTCATCAAGGATAAGGGCGTTCTGGCCGCGCTGTTTGTGATGCTGCTGTGCGCGCTGTTCGTCGTGTTCTTCAAGCCGCTGGGCTACGTGGTCTGCGGCGCCGTGCTCTGCTTCGTCATCATGGTGCTGATCGGCAAGCGCAACTGGCTGCAGATGGTTCTGGTTTCCATCCTCGTGCCGCTGGGCATGTGGCTGGTTTTCTACAAGGTGCTGACGGTCAACATCCCGATGGGACCGCTGCAGTTCCTGCGCGATCTGGTAGACATGATTTAAGGAGGCGCACGTATGAATTGGAGTTTACTGGCTAGCAGCTACGGCGCCGTCTTTGGCAATGTTCAGGTGCTTCTGATGACCTTCCTCGGCGCGCTGGGCGGCGTTCTGCTCGGTGCGATTCCGGGCATGACCGCCACGATGGGCGTGGCGCTGCTGATCCCCTTCTCCTTCGGCATGGATCTGATTCCGTCCATCGGCCTGCTGCTGGGCATCTACTGCGGCGGCATGTACGGCGGCTCGATTTCCGCCATCCTGATTCACGCGCCGGGCACCCCGGCCGCGGCGGCCACGCTGCTGGACGGCTACCCGATGTGCCAGAAGGGTCAGGCGGGCAAGGCGCTTTCCGTCGCCATGTTCGCGTCCTTCGTCGGCGGCGTCATCGGCGCGCTGATTATGACCTTCCTCTCCCCGATCATTGCGGATATGGCCATGAACTTCGGCCCCGGCGAAATGTTCATGCTGGCGGTCTTCGGCCTCTCCGTGATCGTCGCCATCTCCGGCAAGTCCATCGCCAAGGGTCTTGTGAGCGCCTTCTTCGGCATGCTGCTGTGCACCGTCGGCCTCGACCCGACCAACGGCATCCCGCGCTTCATCACCTATAAGCAGACCGGCCTGCTGGAAGGCTTCCAGTTCATCCCGACGCTGATCGGTCTGTTCGCGGTGGCCGAGGTCATCGCGGGCGTCGAGCGCATCATCCGCGGCGAGGAAAAGCAGGAAAGCTCTCACGAAAAGATCACCAACGTGCTGCCGGATTGGCAGACCATCAAGGCCATCTGGCCGAACATCCTCTCCGGCGGCATCATCGGCACCTTCATCGGCGCGATTCCGGGCGCGGGCGGCGACATCGCGGTGTTCGTCTCCTACGGCTTCAACAAGAGCCTGAGCAAGCATCCGGAGCTCTGGGGCACGGGCATCCCGAACGGCGTGGCCTCCACCGAGTCCGCGAACAACGGCTGCTCCGGCGGCGCGATGATCCCGCTGCTGTCCCTCGGTGTGCCGGGTGACTCCGTTACCGCCATCCTGCTGGGCGCCTTCATTATGAAGGGTATTCAGCCGGGTCCGATGATGTACATCAGCGAGCTGCCGACCGTCTACAAGGTCTTTGCGGCGCTGATGCTGGCGAACCTGGCGATGCTGGTTGTCGGCTGCCTGGGCGTCCGCTTCTTCGCGAAGATCGTCTCGGTCGAAAAGAAGATGCTCTACCCGATCATTCTGGTCATCTCCCTGCTGGGCGCGTTCTCTATCAACAAGAACGTGTTCGACGTGGGCGTGTGCGTGGTCTTCGGCGTGATTGGCTGGCTGATGAACAAGTATGAGTTCCCGCTCAGCCCGATCCTGCTGGCGCTGATCCTTGGACCGATGTGCGAAAAGAACTTCGTGCGCTACATGAACATCCAGCGCGGCAACTTCTTCGCGATCTTCACCTCTCCGATCGCGATGGTGTTCCTGATTGTCGCGGTGGGCACGATCCTCTTCTCCATCTACAACCAGAGCAAGATCAATAAGCGCGAGGCGGCTCACAAGGCTGCCATGAAGGCCAAGTAATTCGGCTTCTTCATCTTCATAACAAACAGGGCCGTCTTTCCAAACGGAAGGGCGGCCCTGCTGTATATGCTCAGGGGATTCGGCGTTCGTCTCAACGCTGTATGGACGCATAATTTATAACTTTCAGGAATAAATGTATCCCTTTTATCTATATTCCTGTCACTCAACAAGGCGTTTAATGTGTGTTCGAAACACTTCCACAAGCTGACGCTCCAGCGAGGATAATTCCATCCCCTTCTTATACGCCACCGCGTAAGCCCGCGATGTGTCCATCCCCATCAAGCGATAATACTTAGGGCGTCTGTTATACATCGACGCGGCGCGCAGAATATCCGGCACAAAGCCCACGCCAATGCCGTTTGCCGCCAGAATGTTCACCGTATCCCAATTCAGCGTCTCATAGACGACGTGTGGCGTAAAGCCCGCCGCGCTGCACAATCGCTCGTTCATGCTGTTGAATTTCTGCACCGGTTTAAGCGCGATAAACGGTTCCTGCGCAAACAGGCTCAGATCGATATATGGCGTGGCTCCTGTCGAAACCGTCGCATGTGCATGAAGCAGATGCTGCGGAGGCACGGCCAACAGGATTTCCTCGACATGGATGATTTCATAGTTCAATCGCGGATTTTGCGGTTCGAGCGGCACGAAACACAAATCCAGCTCGCCATCAATCACCATTTGCTCAAGCGTCACAGATATTTCTTCCGTGACTTTTAGGCGGCTGGCCGGGAAGTTATCGGAAAAATACGGAAGCACCACAGGCAGATAATATTTGGAATAAAAGGGCGATATGCCGAAACGGATCGTTTCGCGTTGGCTGCTGGACATACCGGCAAGATGGTGCACCAAATCATCTCGCTGCTTGATGAGCTCTCGCCCTTCACGCACAAGCAGTTCCCCGGCCGCCGTCAGATGGATCGACCGCGTATCCCGCACAAACAGCGGCGTTCCAATTTCTTCCTCTGCCTTCCGAATCGCCTGACTCAGCGCGGGCTGGCTGATATAGAGGCGCTGCGCCGCGCGGGAGAAGCCGCCTTCTTCCAGAATCGCCAGCATATACTCAATGGTTTTGAATGTCATGGACGCCCTCCAATGTTCCATAAGTTGAAGTTATAAGTTTATTGTACATCGGTATTGGACTTTTGGCAACCATTTATGGTTAAATATAAATAGAATAGCGTGGATGATTCAGGCGTTTTGTCTGAAAAAGGGGGAAACGGACATACGCCCGGCGTCACATCCGCCCATTTGGTTCGTTACACAGAAAGAAAGGGGTTTTTGTTCTATGAAGCGTTTCACCAAGCGTCTGACCGCCGTGCTGCTCGTTACCATGTTGATCTTAACAGGCACCGTGCAGTGTGCGAGCGCCGCCCAGTATCTGACTCTGGCTGCCGTCGCCTCTTCTTCGGGTCTGTTCCCGTATTGCGTCTCCATCGGCAAGGTCATCAACACCTATTGCCCGGATTTCAATATCACGGTTTCCGAATCCGGCGGCAATTCCGATAACACCAAGCGCCTACGTAACGGCGAAGTGAAAATCGCGAATTCGATGTCCAACACGGACTATGAGAGCTATACCGGCACGGGCACCACGTTCGAGGGCAATCCGTTCGAGGATTTCCGCATCATGTGGTATTACGAGCAAAGCCCGATTCAAATCTGCGTAGCGGCCGACGCCGGCGTGGATTCCATCTATGATCTTGAAGGCAAGTCCTTCAATCCGGGTGGAACGGGCACTGTGGCCTCCCTCGTCATCCATCAGGCATTTGATCTTCTGGGCATCCATCCCAACTACTTCGAAGCCAGTCAGGCCGACGCCGCCGATGCTTACGCCAATCGCCAGATCGTCGGCGCTGTAAAGACCGGCCCCGCCCCCGACAGCTATGTGATGCAGCTCAATTCCAGCCGTCCGGTGAAGATTCTCTCCGTCTCTGACGAGGATCTGGCCAAGATTCTGGAAGCGATTCCCTCCATCAAATTCGCAACCGTCAAGGGCGGCTCTTACGAGGGCATCGACTATGACGCGCAGTGCCTCTCCGCCTATCAGGGCATTCAATGTGATCTGAGCTTCAGCCAGGAAGACGGCTACCGCATGATCAAGGCCATGTGGGAAGACGGCAAAGAGCTCTGGCAGAACGCTTATCCCGTTGGCAAAGATAACGACGTGCTGGCGATGACGCTTCAGGGCGCGGCGACTCCGCTTCAGGCCGGTACCGTCCAGTATCTGGTGGAAAAGGGCTACGATGTGCCTGAAAACCTGATTCCGCCGGAGTATGTTCCCGTTCAGTAAATTTTAATCGTCTTCATACGTCATTTCCCCCTGAAGGGGGCGCTGCTGCTCCTGGCCGCAGCGTCCCCTTTTCTTCTTCCAAAACCAACATTTGAAAGGGTGGTTCCTCCATGCGTAAGTTGAAAGGCGGATGGGCAATCATCGTCAAAGTGCTTTCCTTCGCTTTGATTGCGTTCCAACTCTACACAACAGGCCGAGGTCCTTATTCGGACATCATCCAGCGCGGCGTCCATCTTTCCTTCGTCCTGACACTGCTGTTTCTTCTCAAACCCGCCCGAAAGCTGAAAGAAGGCGAAGTACAGGATTTCGTCCCATGGTATGACGTGGTTCTGGCCGGTCTTTCCTGCGCAACCTGTGTCTATCTGGTCTCAATTTCCGGCCGTATCCTTTACGACCCGCTCCAATGGCTCTCCTGGTTTGACAAAGCAGCCTCCGTCATTCTGGTGATTCTGATCTTAGAGGCCAGCCGTCGCTCGGTTGGTTGGACGTTCCCAATTCTGGGCATTGCTTTCCTCATCTACGCCTTCTACGGCGAAATGTTCCCCGGCGTTTGGGGACACCAAAACTTCACCTTCAACATGGTTTTCCAGAACTTTTATCACAGCACGCGCGGCATTTGGGGAACGATGTTGGGGCTTTCCGCCACAATGCTCTCCATGTTCGGCATTTTCGGCGCGATCCTTTCCGGAACCGGCGGAGCAGAAACCTTCATCAAGATGGGTCAGCGCTTCACCGGCCGGTTTACCGGCGGCTCAGGCAAGGTATCCGTCGTCGCTTCTTCCCTGTTTGGCATGATCTCCGGAAGCGCCATCGGCAACGTCGTCGCCACCGGTGTATTTACCATCCCATCCATGAAAAAAGCCGGATATACCAACGAATGGGCGGCCACCGTCGAAGCAGTTTCGTCCACAGGCGGTCAAATCATGCCGCCGATCATGGGCGCAGCCGCGTTTATCATGGCACAGCTCATCGGCGTAAACTACATTCAGATTGCCAAAGCCGCGATTGTGCCGGCGCTGCTGTACTATCTGAGCACATTCCTTTCCATCCATCTGGTTTCTGTTCGCGACGGAATCAAGGGATCGAATGAGAAACCCACCATCAAGGTCGGCGATTACCTCATCATTCTCGTCCCGCTGGTCATCTTTATCGGCTTCCTGCTCGCGGGCTACACGGTGCTGATCGGCGCTTTCTACGCTACCATCGGCGCGCTGGCGATGTATGTGGTGCGCTTCATCGTTTCCACCAAGGGCGACGTGAAGGCTGTTGCCAAAGATACCGGAAAGGTTTGCTACAACACCGTCATCAACGGCACCAACAGCATTATTGATATGTGCGGCATTCTGGCCGGTTCGCAAATCACGGTTTCCCTGATTAACCTGACGGGTTTCGGCGTGAAGCTTTCCGACGTCATCGTTTCTATCGGCCAAGGCAATATGTTCCTGTGTCTCCTATGCTCCATGCTCGTCTGTATCATTCTGGGCATGGGTCTGCCGACGACTGCCGCCTATGTGCTCGGCGCCGCCGTGCTCGCGCCGCCGCTGATTACCCTCGGCTTGTCCCCGCTGGTTGCGCACCTGTTCGTAATGTATTATGCCTGCCTGTCCGCCATTACGCCGCCCGTCTGCGTCGCCGTATTCATGGCCAGCGGTCTCGCTAAAGCACACTGGTTCCGCGTCGGCGTTATTAGCTGCATGATTGCGCTCCCGGCCTTTATCATCCCCTTCACGTTCTGCTACAATCCCGCGTTGATTCTGGATGGCGCGCTGGTGGAAATCATCATCGCACTCCTGACGGGAATAATCGGCGTTGTCTTTATTGACATTTCGCTCGTCGGCTATATTCGCAAGCCTGTTCCGCTTCCGCTGCGCGGATTGCTGCTGATCGGCGGCGTGCTGCTGGTTGTGCCCAGCTATCTGTGGAGCGCAATCGGTTTTGTAATCGGCGGTGCCGCGCTGGCTTCTGAATACTTTTTCAAAAAAGCAGCCGCCTGACGGAACGCTGAGAAATGTGAAATCCACAACAGAAAGCAGGTGACCCGATATTAAACGTTCGGCTTTTCCCGAAAAGGGAACATGGTATAAAGGAAACATACACAGCCATACCACCGTTTCCGACGGCATGCTTTCCCCTGAACAACAGGCTGCGGATTATCGTGCTCAAGGCTATGATTTTCTGGCGTTAACCGACCACAACATTATGAAAACCCACGTGCAATTCAACAGCGATGATTTTCTGATGATTCCCGGTTGGGAACGCGATATCCCCTATGGCACAACCAAATGTCTGCACGTGGTCGGCCTGTTTCCGTCCGACACGCCGGACGGTTCAGTCATCACCCGACCACGCGGCAATCCAGATGTGATGAGTCAACAGCAGCTCATTGATCAGATGCGCAGCGAAAATGTGTTTGTTGAAATCGCGCATCCTATCTGGTCACGCATGGAGCCGGAAGAACTGCGCGCGCTTCAAGGATTCAACGCCATCGAAATTTTTAACACCGGCACTGAACGTCTTTGTCATGCAGGCCATGCCGAGGTCTATTGGGATATGCTCCTGCGCGAAGGACGGCATGTAACCGGCATTGCCTGCGACGACACCCACGGAAAAACCGCTAAAAGCGATCGTTTTTTCGGCTGGGTAATGGTTCGCGCCGAGGCACTCACGCGAGAAGCCATTTTACGCGCTCTATGTGCGGGCGATTTTTACGCCTCGCAAGGTCCCGCATTCAGCGAATGCTATGTAGAGGACGACCACCTGCACATCGAATGTACCCCCTGTGAGGAAATCCACATTATCACCTATCCCCCGCGCGGCAAGGCCGTCTATGCACTCGATAAACCGCTCACCGAGCTGGATTACCCCCTTAAAGGCGCCGAAACCTATGTGCGTGTGGAATGTATCGACCACGAAGGTCGTACCGCATGGTCCAATCCTATTTGGATGTAATGTCATCATCTCAAAAAGCCGTCGGGCGCGAACCCGACGGCTTTCACTATTCATGCTGCTTTGAAATTACTTCTGGATCTCGTCCACCCACTGCTGGTAGAGGCCTTCAGCGTTGATGGTATCGATCATTTCCTGAATCTTCGCGGTGAGCGTATCCTCGCCCTTGACGCTGGCGATGTAGTTGCCGCCCTCGAAGTCGAACGCGAAGTCCGCAACCTCAAGGTCGTCGTTCTCGGCGAGCACGCTGTCGTAAACGGTCTTCGGCACGGCCAGCGCATCCACGCGGCCATTCTTGACCATGTTCACGCCGTCCGGAATCTTGGTAACCAATTCGAGGTTCGCATCCGGAAGCTGCTCCTCAACCATGATCTGCTGGTTGGTGCCGTTCTGCGCGGCGACATTCTTGCCCGCGAAGGACTCGGCGGAGTTGTAGGAAGCGCCCGTGCCCTTCTTGACGAGCAGACCCTGATCGCCCTCGTTCCAATAGATGCCGGTCAGCTCCATGCGGTTGAGACGCGCCTCGTCATAGGTCAGGCCGGCCACCATCATGTCCACGTCGCCCTGGCCGACAGCCGCGAGGCAGGCGTCAAACGCCATCGGCTGAACCTCCAGCTCAACGCCAAGCTGTTCAGCCATCCACTGGCACATGAGGATATCGGTGCCGACGATGTTGCCGTCGTCGTCGATGTACTCATACGGCGGCCAATCCGGGCTGGTCGCAACGGTCAGCTTGCCGGCGGCCTTGATGTCATCCAGACGGTCGGCCAGCGCGAGGGAGCAGGTGAGGATCATCGCCAAGGCAAGAGCGAACGCAAGAATCTTTTTCATAATCGGATTTCCTCCTTTTTCTTATGGCGTTTTCTTCTGCGGGAGCTTCCCGCGAAAACGATGATGTTATTCTACGACGAGTTTATGCATATGTCAAGTGTATATTATGCATAAAAATACTTTATTTTTCGGTCAGTTTGAAAAAATTCTCGCCGCCCGCCAAGAAATTTCGGTTTACCTGTTGTTTATTTTCATTTGTTGTGCTAGAATATGGCCATTGCGTTCGCGCAAGAATATGCAAGTCTGCCTCAAATAGAAAGGTGTGAATATTTATGCCAGAGCTGAGCCGCCGCGTTCAGACGTTTACCGATTCCGTCATCCGCCGCATGACCCGTATCAGCGACGAAGTGGATGCCATCAATCTTTCTCAGGGTTTCCCGGATTTTCCGCCGCCCAAGGCGATCACCGACCGTCTGCGCGAGGTGGCGGACGAAGGCCCGCATCAGTATTCCGTGACCTTCGGCGCGGAGAACTTCCGCGAGGCGCTCGCCCGCAAGCAGGGGCGCGCATATGGCCGCGAAATCAACCCGGATACCGAGATTCTCGTCACCTGCGGCGGCACGGAGGCCATGATGAGCGCCATGATGACCGTCTGCAACCCCGGTGACAAGGTGATCGTGTTCTCCCCCTTCTATGAAAACTACGGCGCGGACGCGATTCTCTCCGGCGCAGACCCGATCTTCGTGCCGCTCGTCCCTCCGACGTTCGACTTTGACCGCAACGTGCTGGAAGACGCATTCCGCCAGCACCCCAAGGCGATCATCGTCTGCAACCCGTCGAACCCGTGCGGCAAGGTCTTCACCAAGGACGAGCTGCTGTTCATCGGCGGCCTGTGCAACCGGTACGACGCATACATGATTACCGACGAGGTATACGAGCACATCGTCTTCGCGCCGTATCATCATGTATACGCGGGTTCTCTGCCGGAGATCGCCGACCGCGTGATCTGCTGCTCCTCCCTTTCCAAGACGTATTCGATCACCGGCTGGCGCCTCGGCTACCTCATCGGGCCGGAAAACGTGATCGAGGGCGCGAAAAAGGTGCATGACTTCCTGACCGTCGGCGCGGCGGCGCCGCTTCAGGAGGCGGCGGTCGTCGGCCTGAACTTCCCGCAGAGCTATTACGACGGGCTGACCGAGCTGTATACCCGCAAGCGTCAGGTGTTCCTCGACGGGCTGGATCGCATCGGCCTCAAGCACACCGTGCCGCAGGGCAGCTATTTCGTGATGGTCGATATCAGCGATTTCCAGAAGCCGGGCATGCGCTTCCACGGCAAGAACGACATGGAGTTCTGCGAATGGATGATCCGCACCATCGGCGTGGCGGCCGTGCCGGGCTCCAGCTTCTTCCGCGAGCCGGTCAACCACCTGATCCGCCTGCACTTCGCCCGCAGCGAGGAAACCCTGAACGAGGCGCTGGAGCGCCTGGCAAAACTGCCGAAGCTGGTGTAATATGTATCTCACGGACGTCGTCACCCTGCCGCGCTTCTGTTTCGGTCGCGGCGTATACAAGCGTTTTCCCGAGCTTTGCGGGAATCTCGGCGCGCGTTTCGCCCTCGTCGGCGGCCGCACCGCGATGGAAAAGGGGCTTCCCGCGCTCAAGGCGGGGCTTGAATCCGGCGCCATGCAGATGCTCTGCGCACTCCCCTTCGGCGGCGCGTGCACACAGGTCGCCATGGACAGGCTCAGCGCCGAAATTGCGCCGATGCAGGCGGATTTTCTGGTCGGCATGGGCGGCGGCAAGGCCATTGATACCGCGAAGGGCGTCGCACATCAGCTTGGGATTCCGCTGGTCAGCCTGCCTACGCTGGTTTCCAACTGCGCGCCGATCACCGCGCTCTCCGTCGTCTACCGCGAGGACGGGCCGTTTGACCGCTTTCTCTTTTACGATGCGCCGCCCGCGCTCACGCTGGTCGATCTGACCCTCGCGGCCAACGCTCCGGCGCGTTTCTTCCGCGCGGGGCTGGGCGACACGCTGGCCAAATACCTCGAATCGACGTTCAGCGCCCGCGGCGACGAGCTGGGCGGGGCGCTGGATCACATGTCGGCCATCGGCGTGAGCCTGTCGAGCACCTGCTACGACCCGATCATCCGGTTCGGCCGTCAGGCGCTCAGCGAGGTGGAGCATCGCGAGGCCGGCCCGGCCATGGAAATGTGCGCCCGGAGCGTCATCCTCTCGGCGGGGCTTGTCTCGCTGATGGCAGACGACAACTACAACTGCGCGCTGGCGCACGCGGTCTGCTACGGCCTTCAGCATTTCGAGCACGTCGAGCGGGAATATCTGCACGGCGATCTGGTGGCCTACGGCGCGCTGGTTCAGCTCGCGGTGGACGGCCAGCTCGACAAGGCGCGCGAGCTTCGCGCCTTCCTCGTTTCGCTGGGCACGCCGGTGACGCTCGCCCAAATGCGCGTGCCGCTGGAAAAGGCCGCACTGCACGACGCGCTGATCGAGGCCACCACCGGGCCGGATATGGCGCATATCCCCTACCCCGTCACGCAGGATATGGTGTTTGACGCCATGCGGCGCGTCGAAACGCTCTGATCCGTTTTCACATCGTTCACCCATCGCTGTCATTAAGAAGGAGGGATTCCCTTGCTGGCTCAGAACATTATGAAGCTGCTGCAAAAATATGGCGTCAACTTTCTGAACGGCCTTGGCACGACGCTGCTGCTGGCGCTGATCTCCGTATCCATCGGCTGCGTCATCGGCGCGCTGGTCGCCATCCTGCGTCTTGGCAAATCGAAAGTGCTTCGCGCCGTCGCGACGGTCTACACCGAGGTCATCCGCGACACGCCGCTGCTGCTCCAGCTCTATTTCTTCTATTTCCTGCTGCCGGATATTCTCCCGGCGCTCAAGCTCTCCAAATTCGCCTGCATCACCATCGCGCTGGTCATCAACTCCGGCGCGTACATGTCCGAGGTCTTCCGTTCGGGCATCCAATCCATCGACCGCGGCCAGACCGAGGCGGCGCGCTCGCTGGGTCTCTCCGCCCGCCAGACCATGATGCGCATCATCCTGCCGCAGGCGTTCAAAAACGTGCTTCCGGCCATGTGCAACGAGTTCGTCGCGGTGACGAAGGAAACGTCGCTGGCCTCGACCTTCTACGTCGGCGACCTGATGACCCAGTATCAGACGATCTCCGGCAAGACCTATCTGGTCATCGAGCCGCTGGTCATCATCGGCGTCATCTATTTCGTCGTGACCTTCTCCATGAGCAAGCTGATTACCGTCCTTGAAAGGAGGCTGAAGAACGATGATTGATTCGTTTGAAAACGCGCCCGAGCTGATCCGCGTGGAGGATCTGCACAAGAGCTTCGGCGGCCTCAACGTCTTAAACGGCATTACCGAAACCATCCACAAGGGCGAGGTCGTCTCCCTGATCGGCCCGTCCGGCTCCGGCAAATCGACCTTCCTGCGCTGCCTCAACCGGCTCGAGGAGCCGACCAGCGGCCACATCTGGTTTGACGGCGTGGATATCGCGGATAAGAGCGTCAACATCGACAAGCACCGCCAGAAGATGGGCATGGTCTTCCAGCATTTCAACATCTTCCCGCATATGTCCGTCATCGACAACATCACCCTCGCACCCGTCCTGCTCGGCAAAATGAGCAAGGACGAGGCCGTGGTCAAGGCGGAATCGCTGCTTGCGCGCGTCGGCCTCTCCGATAAGCGCGACAACAAGCCCTCCCGCCTCTCCGGCGGCCAGAAGCAGCGGCTTGCCATCGTGCGCGCGCTGGCGATGGAGCCGGAGGTCATGCTCTTTGACGAGCCGACCAGCGCCCTCGACCCGGAGATGGTCGGCGAGGTGCTCGAGGTCATCAAGTCGCTGGCGAAGAACAACATGACCTGCGTGATCGTCACCCACGAGATGGGCTTTGCGCGCGAGGTCTGCAACCGCGTGCTGTTCATGGATGAGGGCGTCATCATGGAGCAGGGCGACCCGCATCAGGTGTTCGACCACCCGCAGAACCCGCGCACGCAGGATTTCCTGAGCAAGGTTCTGTAATGTTCCTTTCGTACATCACAACCGAATCCGACGGCGCGCTGACCCTCGATCAGCTTCTGCGCGGGCCGCTCTCGCTTTCCGCCAGGGAGGCGCGGGAGGCCAAGCGGCTGGGCTTGACGGTGGACGGCGCGCCGTTTTTCGCCAACCAGCGCGTCGGCGCGGGCAGAACGCTCCGCATTCCGCTGGCGGAATACGACAAACCGGGGGATTTCTCCGCGTCCGGCGACGTCGCCGTTCTCTACGAGGACGACGCGCTGCTGGCCGTGCGCAAACCCGCGCCCCTGCAGGTTCACCCCTCTCCCTCCGCCCCGCGCGGCGCGGACACGCTCGAGGGGCGCGTGCAAAGCTATCTGCACAGCGGCGCGCACCCCGTTCACCGGCTCGACGCGGAGACGACGGGCATCGTGCTTTTCGCCAAGCTGCCCTACGCGCAGGCGCACATTCAGCGGCAGATGCAGACAGACGCTTTCCGCAAGGAATATCTCGCGTGGGTCTGCGGCGTTCCCGCCGCCCCGGAGGGCGTGATCGACGCGCCGATCGACCGCATCGCCCCCGACAGCTTCACCCGCGCGGTTCTGCCCGGCGGCCAGCGCGCCGTGACGCGCTACCAGGTCGAGCATATTTGCGGCGACGTGTCGCTCGTCCGCTTTTTCCCCGTCACCGGGCGGACGCATCAGCTCCGCGTTCATGCGGCGCATATCGGCCATCCGATGCTCGGCGACACGCGCTACTGCACGGCGGAATCCACCCGGCTGGCCGCGAAATACCGCGCGCCGTATCATCAGCTCAGCGCGGTCAGGCTCTCGCTGACCCATCCCGTCACGGGCAAGCCGCTTATCATCGCCTGCCCGCCCGATTTCAGCGCCGATATCGCGCCGCTGTGAATATCTTCCACCTCCCTTGCGCCGCAGGCTCGCCCGCGGCGTTTTTTCTTGTCTGCGCTCGCTTTTTTGCTTTTCCCCACCGGCCTTTTCCAGAACTTGGAAACGATGATGCGGCAATAAAAGAACAGCCTCCTTCGTCAGATATGCAGAAGACGATCAAGAGCGGCCGCTTGGGCGCCTTCGCAATGACAAAGGAGGAATTCCTATATGTTTACCGGCAAGAAAAAAGCGGCTTGCGCCGCGATGCTGAGCATGGCCATGGTCGCCCCGCTGGCGGCCTTCGCCGAAAACGAAACCCGCGTCATCACCTGCGGCACGCTGAACCTGCGCGCCGAGGAGAGCGCATCTTCCAAAATTCTGGGCAAATACGGCTGGGGCTCCGAGGTGCTCGTCAAGGGCGTCAACGGCGACTGGGCGAGCGTGGACGTCGGCGGCCAGAGCGGCTATATGTATGCCAAGTATCTGGGGCGCGAGGGCACGACCAACTCCACCGCGTATGTCAAGACGAACAACCGCGGCCTGAACCTGCGCGCCGAGCCGAACGGCAACATCCTCGGCTCTTATCCGCGCGGCACGAAGGTGACCGTGCTCGCCACCACCGGCGAATGGAGCAAGGTCAGCGTGGATGGCAAGACCGGCTATATGCAGAGCCGCTGGCTCTCCGGCAAGGCCGTCAGCGGCGGCTCCTCCGCCGTCTCTCCGGCTGTCGGCACGGCCGTGGTCAACAACCCGCGCGACACGCAGGTGCTCTTCCTGCGCCGCGAGGCCAACGTGAGCAGCGAATCGCTGGGCTACTATCGCAACGGCAAGACCGTGACGCTGCTGGCGCGTCAGGGCGACTGGTACAAGGTCAGCGTGGACGGCAAGACCGGCTACATGATGGCCAAGTACCTGAAGGTCACGGCCGACATGCACAACGGCACGGCGCGCGTGTTCAACGCCAACGGCGGCAGCTACGTCAATTTCCGCAGCCGCGCGAGCCTCTCCGCGAACGTGATCGGCACGGTTCCGGTCGGCACGACGGTCAAGGTGCTGGAAAAGACGACCGATTGGACGAAGGTCGAGGTAAACGGCAAGACCGGCTATATCTCCACCTGGTTCCTCAAATTCTGATTCCCGCTCTCCTCCCTCAAAAAGCGCTTGCTCAATCGGGCAGGCGCTTTTTTCATCGCATCGACGGGTTTTTGCCGCAGGCGGCAGCAAGTTCAGTATTTCTCATCGAAGGATGCGTGATAAAGCGTATAAACTTCCCCGCTTTGCTCAAGCTAAGGCAAAAGCGCATCGGGAGGCATCCATTATGAGCAGAACGGAAATCGTCAGCGTCATCGGGCGGCAGGTGCTCGATTCGCGCGGAAACCCGACCGTCGAAGCGGAGGTGCAGCTATCCGGCGGCGTGGCCTGCACGGCCATTTCGCCCAGCGGCGCATCTACCGGCAAATACGAGGCGCTGGAACTGCGCGACGGCGATATGCAGCTTTACGGCGGCAAAAGCGTGCTGCAAGCCTGCAAAAACATCTCCGGCGCCATCCACAACGCCCTGCGCGGCATGGACGCGGACAACCTGTTCGCCGTCGATCAGGCGCTGATCGCGCTGGACGGCACGAAAAACAAGGCCGTTCTCGGCGCAAACGCGACGCTGGCCGTGTCGATGGCCTGCGCCAAGGCGGCTGCCTGCGCGCAGGGCGTGGCGCTGTTCCGCTTTCTGGGCGGCGCGCAGGCGCACCTGATGCCCATGCCGATGATGAACATTCTCAACGGCGGCGCGCACGCGGGAAACGGGCTGGACGTGCAGGAATTTATGATCGTGCCCGTCGGCGCGAAGGATTTCCGTTCGGCGCTGCGGATGGGCGCGGAAACCTATCACGCGCTGGCGGCGCTGCTCAAAAAGAAGGGGCTTTCCACAGGCGTGGGCGACGAGGGCGGCTTTGCGCCGGAGATTGCCGAGGAAAAACAGGCGCTCGACCTGATTTTGGAAGCTGTTTCCCGCGCGGGCTATGCGCCGGGCACGGACATCGTCCTCGCGCTGGACGCAGCGGCCAGCGAATGGGCGCAGAAGGGGCGCTATGTGCTGCCCAAATCCGGCCGCAGCTTCACCGCACACGAGCTGACCGAGCATTGGCGCGGCCTGTGCGACCAATACCCCATCCGCTCCATCGAAGATCCGCTGGGCGAGGAGGATTGGCCCGCGTGGCAGGCGCTGACGCGGGAATTGGGCAGCCGCTGCCAGCTCGTCGGAGACGATCTCTTCGTGACCAACGAGGAGCGTTTGCAGCGCGGCATCCTGATGGGCTGCGCGAATGCGATTCTGCTCAAGCCGAACCAGATCGGCACGCTGACGGAGACCATGCAGGCGCTTTCGCTGGCGCATAGAAGCGGCTACCGCACCATCATCTCCCACCGTTCTGGCGAAACGGAGGACACGACCATCGCCGACCTCGCCGTGGCGCTCGGCGCGGGGCAAATCAAAACGGGCGCGCCCTGCCGAAGCGAGCGGGTCTGCAAATACAACCGCCTGCTCCGCATCGAGGACGCGCTCGGCAGCGCAGCCATGCTGGATGCGCTGCGCCTATGATTTATCTGATTTTAGGCGGCGTCAGCGCGTTTTTCGGCCTGCTTTCCGGCGTCGGGGCGACGACGCTGCTCCGCCCCCTGCTGGATGCGGTTTCGCCGCTCGCGCCCGCCTCCGTCGCGGCGCTGTGCACGATGGCAACGCTCTGCGCGGCGCTGGTCGCGGCGTTTTTCGCGCTGAATCACGCCCTGCCGCTGCACCCGGACGAGCTGCTGCTGCTGGCGGTCGGCGCGGCGCTGGGCGGCGTGCTGGGCGATTTGGCGAGCGCACGCTTTTTCGCCATGATTACGCGCGAATCCGCCATGCTGCTGCAAAACGCGCTGCTGTTCACGCTGATTGCGCTGCCGTCGCTCTATTTCGGCCCGCTGAGCCGCACGGTCGCGCCAATGCGCCTGTCGCGGCTGCTGAGCCTTGCGGTCGCGCTGCTCGCCGGGCTGCTCGGCTCGTTCCTCGCCTTCGGCGCGGAGCCGCTGACGCTGACGCTCTATTTCCTCCTGTTCGGCGCGGACGGGGACGAAGGCGCGTTCGCGGCGCTGACAGTTTCGCTCTTCGCCATGGTCGGCAAGCTGCTCGTGCTGCTGATCCGCCAGCGGCTGGTTCTGCCGGATGCGGACGTGATGCTCTGGCTGCTTCCGGGCGCGGTAATCGGGGCGCTGCTGGCGCTTTGGCCGACCGTGCGGCGCGGACGAAGCAGCCTGAGCGCGCTCCTTTTGCGCCTGAGCCTGTTTACGTCGCTGCTGAATATCGCCGCGGCGGCGCTGCATTAAAAGGCGCGCGCCCTCACAGCGCCAACGCCTGCGCCAGCTCCGCCAGCTCCTCGCGGTTCTTCTCGTTCATTGCCGAGCGGATCGTCACCTGCCGCTCGAGCGTCTGCATGTTCTTCATCGTGTCGAGCACGGCGCGCATGTGCTTGGCGGCCATCGGCGCCCATGTGCCGTTTTCCACCAGCGCCACCTTGCGCCCCTGCATGCCCTTGAGCTTGAGCGAGGACAAGAACGCCTCCATCGCCGGGGCATACGCGCTGTCATACGTCGTCGCGCACAGCGCCATACGGTCATATTTGAATGCGGCGGAGACGGCGTAGCTCTTGTGTACGCGGTTCAGGTCGATCACCTCGACCGTCTCGCCCTGCGCGTGGAGCTTTTCGGCCAGCAGTTTGGCCGCCTCGGCCGTGTGGCCGTGGAAGCTCGCATACGCCACCAGCACGCCGCTCTGCTCCGGCTTCCACGCCGCCCAGAGGCCGTAAAGCATCAGCGCGCGGTCGAGCGCCTCGCCGCTGAGCTGCGGGCCGTGCAGCGGGCAGATCGTCCGGATCTCCAGCGCGGCGGCCTTTTTCAGCAGCCCCTGCACCTGCGCGCCGTATTTGCCGACGATGTTGCCGTAATAGCGCCGCGCCTCGTCTGCCCATGCGTCGGTATCGGTCAACGAGCCGAAATTGCCGAATCCATCCGCGGAAAAGAGCACCTTCTCTCTGTCCTCATAGACGGCCATGACCTCCGGCCAATGCACCATCGGCGCAAGCACGAAATGCAGCGTATGGCTGCCGAGCGCCAGCGTGCCGCCGTCCGCCACCGTGACGCGCTCCTGCGCGAGCGGATTGTCGCCGCTGAACTGATCCAGAATCGCAAACGTTCTGGCGTTGGCGACCAGCTTCAACTGCGGCTGGCGCGCGCAGAGCGCCGCAATCGACCCGGCGTGATCCGGCTCCATGTGCGAAATTACCAGATAATCCAGCTTGCGCCCGGCCAGAACCTCGTCAAGCCCGGCCAGCCATTCCTCCTGCTTGCGCGCGTCCACCGTATCGAGCAGGCAGAGCTGATCGTCCTCGATCAGGTAGCTGTTATAGCTCACGCCCTGCGGCACGGGATACTGCCCCTCGAACAAATCAAGATCGTTATCCATCACGCTCAGGCGAAGAATGCCCGGCGCCATTTTATCCATAAACATTGTATAAATCATCCTTTCTGCGTTGGGTTGTTTTTTTATGACATGTCTATATACGCTATATGGAGGTAAAATCCTGCTTTTTATCCGTTAATTTCTCTTTATAAACGCGGATTAACAATGGTCTGATGTTCTTTACAGCTTCTTGACGACGTGCTCCCTTGACGTTTTTAACGCCGCGCGGGATAATATATCCATCAGATTTGTTGCATAAAGGAGATTGATTTCATGTTTGCCACTTGGATTCTCTGTTTGTTTCTGCTGATGATCGCGCCGTATCTGACCGTGGAGGCCGGTCTGCTCCGCCGCAAAAAGTGCGCGGCGCTCGGCGCCGGGCGCGGCTACCGCACCCAGCTTTCCATGGCCTCGCAGGAAGCGTGGGATTTCGCCCAGCAGCTTTGCAGCAAGCGCTACATCCTTGGCGGCATCGTGATGGGAATCGCCGCGCTGCTGCTCATCAAGGCCGCGCCGGTCGAGTCTGTCGTCAGCCTGTATGTGTTCACCGTCGTCATCGGCCTGTTTGAGGTGGTTGCGGTCATCCTGCTCATCGCGTCGGTGGAGACCAGCCTGCGCAAGCGTTATGCGGCGAAGACCGCCGCCTGATTTGCCCTTTTCTTCATTCCTTTCTCCATAGCAAAAGCCCGAACGGTCTTGAATCGTTCGGGCTTTTGCACAGCTTGTTGACATAAGCAAACTTGGCTTGAATAGCAAAATCAAGAAATTCAGCTATTCTTTCATTGGCGGAAGGGGCTATTCTCCCCCCTTCGGGGAGAATAGCTTTTTGTCTACAGTCTAAGCAAAAGCCCGGACGGTTTGGATCGTCCGGGCTTTTGCGTTTATACCCGGCCTTCCAGCATAAAGGCTCGAAGCACAGATTCCATTTCGCCGATATCCGTGATCGCGTTGACTCTGACGCGAAGCCTTGCCGCGTCGCGCATCCCGCGCACATAGCAGACGATGTGCCGCCGCATCTCGCGCACGGCGACCGCCTCGCCCTTGAGCTGCGCCAGCGCGTGCAAATGCCGCCTGAGCACGTCAAACTTTTCCTCGTTCGTCGGCTCGACAGCGGCCTTTCCGGCCATCGCGTCGGCAATCTGCCGGAAAATCCACGGGTTGCCCTGCGCCGCGCGGCCGACCGCCACGCCGTCGCAGCCCGTCTCCTCGCGCATCCGCAGCGCGTCCTGCCAGCAGGTCACGTCGCCGTTGCCGACCACGGGGATGGACACGCGCCGCTTGAGCTTCCCGATGGCGCTCCAATCGGCGCGGCCTTCGTAAAACTGGCTTCTCGTGCGCGCGTGCAGCGTAATCATCTGCGCGCCGCTCTCCTGCGCCAGCTGCCCCAGCAGCAGATAGGTTTCACTCCCTGCTTCAAACCCCAGCCGCATCTTGACCGTCACCGGCACATGCGAAGCCTTCGCGACCGCCGCGACGATTTCTGCCGCGCGCACCGGCTCCTTCATCAGCGCGCTGCCCTCGCCGTTGCCGACGATTTTGGGCACAGGGCAGCCCATGTTGATATCCAGCAGCGCATAGCGCCCGTCGCGCGTCAATTTCTCCGCCGCGCGCGCCATGATTTCCGGCTCGTGGCCGAAAAGCTGCAAGGCCACCGCGCCGCGTTCGCGCTCGTCCACGCTCAGCAGCTCGCGCGTCGCGCGGTTATCCTTCGGCGCAAGCAGATAGCCCTTCGCGCTGACCATTTCGCTGACCGCCATCGGGCAGCCCATTTCATGGCAGAGCACGCGGAAGGGCATATCCGTCACGCCAGCCATCGGGGCGAGCATCGCGCCCCGGTTGAGAAAATCAAAGTTCATGTTACTCCGCAATCGACTGTAGGTTGGAAATCAGCCACCGGCCCGCCGTGCGCACCAGCGTCACGCGGTAGCGCGTCGTCGTCCACGCGGGCGGGGAAAGCCGCTCTTCGCCGCCCTCGGCCAGCGCCGCCTCCCGCTTGGCGGAGCGAATCGTGCCGTCAATGGCCGGTATGCTTTCGACCACCTCGGCGCGCGCCACGTTCTCCCACGGCCACGACCAGACGGAAACCATCTTCACCCGATGGTCGTACCCGCGGATCTCGTAATCCCGATAGGGCGACGTGTCGCTCGTGCCCACCTGCAAAACCGGGTCCTGCGCGATAAATTCCGGCCTGAAATAGCTGGTCAGCTTACCCGCGTCCTCGCCCATGAGCACGACGCTCGCGCGCGCGTCCAAGCCGTCGTCGATCAGCACCCAGATGTTCGCCGTATTCATCGCCAGATAAAACGAGATAATCAGCAGCGCGCATGCCACCGTGACCATGAGCATCCGCGACGCAATGAAATCCAGCATCCGTTTGAGAATCCGCATGGCGGCGCCTCCCTGTTTATCCGTTTGATTCAAATTAGAAAATCGCGTCCACAAACGCATTCGCGTCAAACGCCTGCAAATCCTCGATGCCCTCGCCCACGCCGATGTAGAGCACCGGCAGCTTCAGCTCGTCCATGATCGCAACGGCGATGCCGCCCTTGGCCGTGCCGTCCAGCTTGGTCAGCACGATGCCGGAAACGTCCGCCACCTCGGAAAACTCGCGCGCCTGCTGCAAGCCGTTCTGGCCGGTCGTCGCGTCGATCACCAGCAGCGTGCGCACCTCGGCCTCCTCGTATTCGCGGGTGATGACGCGGGAGATCTTGCGCAGCTCCTCCATCAGGTTCTTCTTGTTGTGCAGGCGGCCGGCCGTATCGACGATCAGCAGATCGGCCTCGCTGGCCTTCGCCTTCTGAACGCCGTCAAACACCACCGCCGCCGGGTCGGTGCCCTCCGCGTGGCGCACAATCGGCACCTGCGCGCGATCCGCCCAGATTTGGAGCTGATCGCCCGCCGCCGCGCGGAACGTATCCGCCGCCGCCAGCACGACGCTGTGGCGCGCATCCTTGAAGCGCATCGCCAGCTTGCCGATGGTCGTCGTCTTGCCCACGCCGTTCACGCCGACGACCAGCATCACCATCGGCCATTTGAGCGGCTTGCGCGGCATGCCCATGATCTCCTTGAGGATATCCTTGAGGATTTCGCGCGCCTTCTTCGCGTCGGTGATCCGCTCGCGCGCCACGCGCGTTTTGAGCTCCTGAATCACCTTGTCGCTGGTGCGAACGCCCATGTCGCTCATAATCAGGATATCCACCAAGTCCTCGTAGAAATCCTCGTCGATCGTCTCCGTCGCCTCGATCAGCTCATCCACGCGGCCGGCCACGTTTCCGCGCGTCTTGGAGAGACCCTGCCACAGGCGGCTGAAAAGCCCCTGCTTCTTTTCATCCTGCGCGGCCTGCTCCGCGTCGCCCGCCGGGGTCTGCGCGTTTTTCGCCCCGCTCGTCTCGTCGGCCTGCGCTTCGAGCCGGGTTTCTTCCGCCTGAGCGGACTGCTGCTCTTTCTCTTTCTCTTTCTTTTTGCCAAATCCGAAGAATCCCATGTTTCAAGACCCTTTCTTTGTCGTCCTTTTGAGGCGCTTTTATTCCATCGCCTCTGCGCTCACGTCCTTCAGCTCGACGCTGAGCATCTTGGAAACGCCCTTCTCCTCCATCGCCACGCCGTAAAGGCCGTCACAGCGCTCCATCGTGCCCTTTCTGTGGGTGACGACGACGAACTGCGTGTCCTTTGAAAAATCGCGCAGATAATCCGCGAAGGTGGAGATGTTGCCGTCGTCCAGCGCCGCCTCGATCTCGTCGAGGAAGCAGAACGGCGTCGGCTTGAGCCGCAGCATCGCGAACAGAATCGCAATCGCCGTCAGCGCGCGCTCGCCGCCGGAGAGCAGCGAAAGCATTTGCAGCTTCTTTCCCGGCGGCTGGGCGACAATCTCAATGCCGCAGCCGAGCACGTCCTTTTCATCCATCAGCCGCAGTTCGGCCTTGCCGCCGCCGAAGAGCTTGACGAAGGTTTCGCTCAGGTATTGCTGAAGCAGCCGGAAGTTTTCCAAAAACTGCTTTTCCATCTGCCTTTGCAGCGATTCGATGATGCCCAGCAGGTCGTCCTGCGCCTTCACCAGATCGTCGCGCTGACCGGCCAGATCGTCGTAGCGCTCGCGGCAGGCGCGGTAATCCTCCATCGCTGTGACATTGACCGGCCCCATGGCGCGAATCTCCCGGCGGATGTCGCCCGCGCGCTTGTCGCTCCCCGCCATGTCAAACGGCTCGACGAGGTATTCCTTCGCGCCCGCGTAGGTCAGCTCGTAATCGTCCCATATCCGCTGCTGCATCTGCTCCAGCTCGCTCTGGGTGCGCCCGAGCACCAGCTCGGCCTTGTGGCACTTGTCCATATCCATGGCCAGCGTCTCGCGCAGGCTGTCGATCTCCTGCGTCAACCGGCGGATCGTCTCCTGCTCCTCGTTGCGCGCGCTCTGCCGCGCCGCCAAATTCTGCTGAGCTGCCTCAAGCCGTCCAGCGCAGGTCTGCTGCTCGGCGGCGTCGCGCGCGAGCTGCTGCATGCTCTGCTGATGGCGCAGGGTCAGCGCCTCGCGGTTTTCGTGCGCCTCGCCGATCTGGACGCCGACGGCGCTCTGCTCCCGGCGCATGCGCGCGCCGTCCTGATTGAGCGCGTTCGCGTCGCGTTCGCAGGCCGCCAGCGTCACGCGCAGGTTCTGCGCCTCCTCGCGCAGGGCGTCCAGCGCCTCGCGCTTTTCATACAGCGCGTCGCTGAGCGCGGCCGTCTGCCTGTTCATTTCCTCGTTGGTCTTCTGCTCGCCCGCCTGCGTATCGCGCGCGCCCGCCAGTTGGCTGTCGATCTGCGCAAGGTTCTGCGCGATCTGCGTCCGCAGCAGCGTGCATCGATCCTGCTGGGCGCGGTGCTCCTCACGCTGCGCAGTCAGCGTGCGAACGCGCTCCTGCGCAACGGAAACGTCGATCTGCGCCTGCCGAATCGCCTCAAACGCCTGCGCGCGGCGCTGCTTGATCTCCTGACGGATGGCCTCGCCCCGCTCGATGCGGCGGCCGTAATCGGCGATCTTCTCCTCCAGCTCGACCAGCAGCTTCTCGTGCTCCTTAATCTCGCGTTCGCGGGAGAGCAGGCTGGTCATGCGGGAAGCGCTCGAACCGCCCGTCATCGAGCCGCCGGAGTGCATAACGTCGCCCTCCAGCGTCACCAGGCGGAACGCATGCCGCCCCCTGCGCATGATTTCAATGCCCGCGTCGAGGTTTTCCGCGATGACGGTTCGTCCGAGCAGGTTTTCCACAATGCCGCGGTATTGCTCGTCAAACTCGATCAGCTCGCTGGCCACGCCCACGCAGCCCGGCATGGTCAGCACCTGCCGCTCCTGCGGGCTGAGCGTCCTGCCGCTGATGGTCGTCATCGGCAGGAAGGTCGCGCGCCCCAGCTTGTTCTGGCGCAGATACGCGATCATGTCTCTGGCGATGTATTCGTCCGTCGTGACGACGTTTTGCAGCGCGCCGCCCAGCACGGCCTCCGTCGCGCGCTCAAGCCGCTTGGGCACACGCATCAGCGTTGCCACCACGCCGCGAACGCCCGCGTTCCCGCGCGCGTGCAGCAGAACCTGCTTGACCGCCTGCTGATAGCCCGCGTAGTCGCGCTCCATTTCGCGCAGCACGCGCAGGCGGCTGGACGCGGCCTGCTTCTGGCCGTTCGCGTCGCCGAGCGCCTGCTGGACGACAGCGATCTTCTGCGCCGTCTCCTGCGATTCCTGTTCGATCTTCTGTTCGGCTTCAACCTTTTCGGCCTCGCCGCGCTTGGCCTGCTCCAGCTCCTGCGCCGCCTGCGCGAGCTGCTCGTCCATGCGGTTGGCCGCCAGTTCGAGTTCTTCCTTCTGCGCGTCGGCTTCCTCGCCGCGGCGCTCCAGCTCTTTGCGCATGGTGGAGAGCCGCGCCTCGCTGGTGCGCACGTCGCTCAGGCGGTTCATCGCGTCGATGATGGCGCTCTTGTGCGCCTCCAGCTTTTCCTCCGCCTGCCGCGCTTCTTCCTGCGCGTTTTGCAGGGCTTCTTCTTTCTGGCCGAGCTCGCGCGTCAGGCCGATGATCCTCGTGCGGTTGGCAAGCGCGTCCCGCTCGTTTTTTGCAATTTCCTCGTCGAGCGCGGCGCTCCGGGCGCGCTTCACGTCCTCCTCCTGACCGAGGGCAAGCACGTCCTTTTCCATGCGGTTGATTTCCGCGCGCAGAACGCCCAATTCACCCTCGCGCGCCTCCGTCTCGCGGGTCAGCTCCAGCACCGCGTCGTGGGCGGCGGTCACCTCGTTTTCGAGCTTCTGCGCGCCTTCGTTGGCCTTTTCGCGCTGCTCGCTCAGCGCGTCGGCGCGCTTTTCCTCGCTGGCGATGGCCTCCTTCAGGCCGGTCAGAAGCTGCTCGGCCTCGGCGATTCGCTCCTTCGCCCTGTCGCTGCGCAGAACGAACGCGGAACATTCCAAAACGCGCAGCTCGTCGCGCAGATTCAGGTAGCGCCGCGCGGTTTCGCTGGCCTTTTCCAGCGGCTCAAGCTGGCTTTCCAGCTCGGCGATGATATCTTCCACGCGGGAGAGGTTGTCGCGCATGTTGGAAAGGCGCTTTTCGCTCTCCTCCTTGCGCGTGCGGTATTTGACAATGCCCGCCGCCTCTTCAAAGACGCCGCGCCTGTCCTCGCTCTTTTGGGAGAGGATTTCGTCGATTCGGCCCTGGCCGATGATCGAATAGCCCTCCTTGCCCACGCCCGTATCGCGGAAAAGCTCGACGATATCCTTGAGCCTGCACGCGGATTTGTTGATGTAGTATTCGCCCTCGCCGCTGCGATACACGCGCCTGGTAATCATCACCTCGGTGTAATCCACGCTCAGCGCGTGATCCTCGTTTTCAAAGACGAGGGAAACCTCGCAATAGCCCATGCGCTTGCGCTTCTGCGTGCCGTTGAAGATGACGTCCTCCATCTTGCCGCCGCGCAGCGCCTTGGCGCTCTGCTCGCCGAGCACCCAGCGCACCGCGTCGGATAAGTTGGATTTGCCGCTGCCGTTCGGGCCGACAATGCCGGTGATGCCCTCGTCAAAGACCACGACCGTGCGATCCGCAAACGACTTAAAGCCGTATATTTCCAGTCTCTTTAGCCGCACCTGTGCGACTCCTTTCCGTCAACCCGCATGCGGGCGTCATTGTGCCTTGTTCAGCTTTTGCAGCGCCATCTGCGCGGCGGCCTCCTCGGCGCGCTGCTTGCGCGCGCCCACGCCCGTGCCCAGCTCGCTGCCGTCCGCGCGGAGCACCCTGGCGGTGAACACGCGGGCATGCGGCGGGCCGTCCTGCCCGATAATCTCGTAGGTCGGGGTTTCCTCGCCGAGCGCCTGCAAATACTCCTGCAAGGCGCTCTTGGCGTCGCGGTCGTTCTTTTCGCTGGTTTCATAGCCGTCCATCGCCAAATCGACCAGCTTAGCGGCCTCTTCCATGCCCGCGTCCAGATAGACGGCGGCGATCACCGCCTCCATCGTATCGGCGAGGATGGACGGGTTTTCGCGCCCGCCGACGACCTCTTCGCCCCGGTCGAGCTTGAGGTAGCTGCCCAGCCCCAGCCGCGTCGCTGCTCTGGCCAGATTCGCCTCGCAGACCAGCGCGGCGCGCTTGCGGGTCAGCTGCCCCTCGCGCAGCTTGGGGTATTTGTGATACAGCACGCGGCTGACGCAGATTTCCAGCACCGCGTCGCCCAAAAACTCAAGGCGCTGATTATCCTGACACTTATGCTGAAGCGCATAGGACGGATGGGTCATCGCCAGATCGAGCAGGGCGATATCGGCAAAGGAATGGCCGATCGTCCGCTCCAGCGTTTGATAATTCATATTTGCCTCGCTTATGCGTCGTCCCGTCCATTTCGCTTCGCGCGAAAGGCCGCGCGAAATGAAATACACGGGAAGGGACTGCCAAGCTTAAACCGAACATTTCAAGAAACAAGTATCTAAGCATTTTTGGATATGGGGCTTTGCCCCATCGCCCCACCAAAGGGCTTT
>ERZ773260.951-NODE-951-length-40069-cov-9.668841_pt1 | contig 40069 bp, 31 predicted proteins | sample MGYA00511387_ERZ773260 | MGnify/ENA primary metagenome ERZ773260 (study PRJEB29015, sample SAMEA2737745) | human gut metagenome | biome: human gut; feature: human-associated habitat; material: faeces | place: China | collected 2012 ...
CCTTTCTCAATACGGATAATATTTAACCCGTCCAACTTTTTGGGGGCACTTCAGAGTTCATCCGGCAAGAAGGATTCTTTTTTATATTGTCCGCCCTCCATCTGACTGTCACCTAAAGGCAGTCTGTTTTTTTCTGCAAGATAAAGTAAAAAACACAGTATTGTCTTACACAAAAAATCGTAAAATGAAGAAATCAACAATCTGTAAAAGCAAGAAAGCCGACTTCTTGTCTTTCATGCAAAATCAAATCCAAGAAAAAAAGATGCGTAACAAAATCAAAACATCAGCGAACTACCAATCAACCCTGCGTTCCTTTACACATTTCCTCCAAAACAAAGGCTACTGTCGCCCTATAAGCTTCGAATCTATCACCGAAGAATTAATCGCATCTTACGAGACCTACCTGCAACACGAACGTGGTATCACCAAAAACAGCAGTTCCTTTTATATCCGCACATTGCATGCGGCCTATAAAAAAGGAATTGCCATGCTCAATCTGAAACTTCGAGACCCCTTCGGCAACGCCTATACGGGAGTAGACAAAACCCGAAAACGGGCTGTAAACATCGATGTCATCATCAAACTCATGCAATACAAAGAGCTTAATAAAAGTATGGAATTCAGCCGCGATACATTTGTATTTTGCTTTTTCGCACAAGGTATGCCTTTCATAGACTTCGCCAAACTAAAAAAGGAAAATCTGCAAAACGGACGCCTTTCCTATTATCGGAGTAAAACCGGACGTCTGCTCTCTGTCAAGGTAGACAGAATCATGAGAACCATCATCAATAAATACGCCTCTCCCCAATCGGAGTTTCTTTTCCCTGTAATGAAAACCACAGAATTCCGACAGTCCGTTTACGACTCAGCCTTACGGACATACAATCTCAATTTAAAAAAGCTATCCGAATTGTTAGGAGAGAAAGCCACGCTCACCTCTTACGTCCCGAGGCATTCATGGGCCTCGGAAGCCTTAAAGCTTCATATCCCGATGCACGTCATCAGCGAATCTATGGGGCATTCCAATGAAAAGACCACTTCCATCTATCTCACTTCACTGGACCACCGCAACATTGATGCTGCAACAAGAAAAATATTTGAAACGGCAAATAGAAGAAGTAAAATAAAGAAACGAATCAGGCAACCTTCAACAAAAACTTCAACGCTCTCCTATTCAGCAATATATCCTCAATATTATTATTCCATCTCTATGCAAGAGGTGGATAAATCCGATGCAAATGTAGATAAAATACTTAAACCCACAAAATAATCGGTCTTTTTTTCACCGAAAAACAAACGATTTACTAAAAAAACACGAAAGAACAGATTTGGAAGATGGTTCTAAAGCACTATGACTCACATATAATAGACAGGCCTACATTCCCTTTTTCCACCTCTTGCATAGAGAGAGAAATGAATATGATTCTAAAAACAGGAAAGTAGAGAACATATATTTTTTAATTAATTTGTTTTATTATGAAGAAGAAGTTTATTAGTGTTGCGATGTTTTGCGCATTGATTGCCAGTACCCCGGTTTGGGTCGGCTGCTCAGATTACGATGACGACATTGCCAATCTACAATCGCAAGTAGACGCATTGAAACAAACGGTAGATGTTTCAACCGCAGAAGCCCTGAAAGCCTTGCAAGAAGCTCAAGCCGCCCTGCAGGAGGACATCAACGCACTGACAGCGGGCAAAGCCGACGCACAGGCCGTGAAGGACTTACAGGAAACCGTGGCTGCACTCCAAACAGCCATCACAGAGAACGACATCACCAAAATCGGTGAATTGAGTTCCCAGGTCAGCGAACTGGTCGCACAGGTAAATGGAATAGAAGGCGACTTGGATAAGACCCAAAGCGACCTTGAGAAACAAAAGACTGAGTTGGAAAGCAAAGTCAACAGCCTGCGTACCGATTTGGAGAAAGCCATTGCCGACAAAGCCGACCAAGCTACCGTGGACAGCATCAAGTCTGAATTGGATACGGCTGTAACGAACCTTACAGACGTAGAAAACCGTTTGGTGGAAGTGGAGAAATGGATTAAGAACAACGGACAGGAATTGGCTAAACTGACTGCAAACGTAAGCCAGATCAACAACCTGATAGCTAAAATCAGCGAAGAAGCGGCTACGACTATTTCCGACCCGGCCATCTTGGCAGCCATCAAGGCATTGCCCACCACGGTAAGTTCGCTTACCACCCTGCAACAACAAATCGGCAAGGAAACGGAAGCCGGAAGCATCCTCTACCGTCTGGCCGCCCTTGAAGAATGGAAGAACACTATCGTGACCGAATTACTGACCGGCACGGGATACAGCAGCTTCGCCGACATTTGCCAAGACATCAAAGAGCTGCAAGAAGCATTGACGGGCAGCGGCAGCGAAACTCCGGGCGTAGACCCGAGCGACCCGGGCTTGGTTGAACAATTCAACGCACTGAAAGCCGAAATGGCCAAGTTCGACATGATTCAAAGCGTAGTGTACATCCCGAATGCCACTGAAGCAGAAACGGGTTATTTGTTGAAGTCTTCCGTGCTGAAAGTGTACAACGAAAAGCTCACGACAGCGGACAAATACGAGACGGTGGCACAAGGCATAGCATCCAACAAAATCCAATTCCGCGTGTCTCCGGCCTCTAAAGCCAACGACTTCATAGGAGAAAACGCCAAATATACCTTGACTTTCGACGGCTCGCTAATCAGCAAGAAAAGCTTCTCTAAAGTGAAGACGGCAGGAGCCCCCGTTTTAGTCGACGCAGAATCCGGCATCATCGAATACTCCGTAGAGACAGAAATTGGCGAGAATGAGATTTGGGCCGTTTGCGCCGTCATTAAGGCCGTAGACCCACAACCTGCCGAAGGAGAAGAAAGCACGGGAAGCGCAAAGGACAACACGGACCTGACCACGACCTATTTCAAGGCAACGAGAGTGACGGACAAGGTGAAAACCATTGAAATCACGAACGACAACAGTTCCGCAACGAGCTTGCCTTACATGAATCCGGATGGCAGCAACAGCATGTTGGACTACAGCAAGAACCGCAAAGTCGTAGGTAAGGCTGAAGATGGTTCCGTAATCGTGGAAGACATGGTAGGAGAATACGGCGTTCCGACTACGATTTCCTACGAACTGTCCACGTTGACGAACGATGACAAGAGCGACGACAACTGGTTCAAGATCGAAAACGGCCAACTTACATTGCCGAATGCATCGAATGCCATGATCGGACGTAAAGTCACTGTCACCCCCGTGGCCGACTTCGGTTCGTTCCAACTCAAGGCTCCGGCATACAAAGAAGTGACCATCGCACGCCGCGTTGTAGAGCATGACGTACAGGAAACCAAGGAACTGACATGGAACAAGGACATCCAGTTCATTGCCCTGAGCAGCGACGAAATGGACGAAATCATCAAAGCTACCGAACTGTCACGCGGTGACTTCATGGAGCTTATCGATGAAAACGAACCGGCAGACTTGACCAAGCTGTGCCTGATGACCGGTAAAGACATCTTGGAAAAAATGCCTGCAGCAACCGACAAGGTAGCAAACGACAACACGCTGTACATCGTCGTTCCTGCCAAAATGAATACCGGTGAAGCCAAGAAACTCGATATCACATTGAAGGAAGAAAACAGCAGTACCACGCAGACCGACTCTTACATTATCCATGTAAACGTCAGCAAGATGCAGTATCCTGTCACTGTGATCGAGAAGAACCCGACCCGTTGGACAGAAGACGGGCAGACCATCGAATACAGACCGCAGATTGAATGGGCTGACGGCACAACCGACAAGGTGGAAGGCGTGGGCAACACGTTCAATGCCAAAGACTTGTTCGCCGACTATGCCGCATTGAGCCAACAGGCCGCCGACCTCGGCTTCACCCTCGTCATCAAAGCCAAGGGACTCACAAATACTGACGGTGTCAGCTACAACTCTGCCACCAGGGCACTTACTTACGACAAGACCCAATATAACGGCAAAGTCGTTGAATTTGAAATCTATTTGGACTACAACGGTACAAAGATTGGCGCAACCAACTGTAAGATCAGCGTACAGGCATTGAGCGGAACATGGACGAACCCGACTCAGATGGCCATGAGCGTCACCGACTTGTCTAAGACTTATGACGTGGCCGAAGGCGCCAAATGGGTTGATGTCGCCGGACGCACTATATGGGAAAACGGTGCCAAGGTGAAGACCGGCCAAGACGATAAAGGCAACTGGTTGTCCGACTTCAGCAAGGATCCGTTTTCGACAGCTGTATATGGCATGACTGCCCCGTCATTCCATGTCATCGACCCGAAGACCGGAGCGGCCATTGCCGACCAATATGTCAACGTAAACAGCTCTACCGGTGAAGTTTCGTTCACGGACGATGCCAAACAAGCGTCTTTCGCCACGGCTTATACGGTAACCATCCGTATCAGTGCCGATTCTCCGTGGGGCGCAATCACGAACATGCCGGACGACCATGTAGACATGACGTTCACCATTGCACAAGGTGCAAAATAATGACAAAAAGAGAAAGTAATCTCATAAAAAGCCTTGCCCGTCCGTTTTCTCTCCATCTACGGACGAAGTAAGGAAGGTTGGTCAGAGACGGTCTCCGCGAGGAGGCCGTCTCTTGTATTTATAACACTACGGACAGCCGCGCCAGATAATCATAATGTTCCCCGTCCTGCAACCGTTCCGCACGGAAACCGTTTTCCTGCGCATAGTAGGCCAAAGTGTCGAAGTCCACATAGAGCCACGGGAAAGGTGCGCCTTTCACTCGCTTATACTGCATCCGGAAATCCAACTCACCGTAGTAACCGGCATTCAGGTCGATGTCCAACGCGCCGTCTTCGTCTTCATAAATATAGCGCAAGTCACTGGAATCCACCAACACGCAACCGCCGGGTGCCAACAGTTGCTTCATGCGCCGGAAAAACAAGGGCATGCGTTCCAGCCGCCCGATGATGCCGGAACCGTTCATCAGCATCAGCACCGTATCGTAACATCCGGCGAAAGCCTCGTCGAAGACATCCGCCTCCCAAGCCTGCCTCACCCCACGCCGACGCATCACGTCCACCGACAACGGCGAAATGTCCACCGCCGTCACGTCCAACCCGCGCCTTTGCAAGGCCAAGCTGTGGCAGCCAGCCCCGGCACCGACATCCAACACCCGCCCGCGACACAAGTCCAAAGCTTCCCGTTCCAACGAGGGCATATCCTTCTCTTCACGGAACAACGTGCCGACCGGCATCTCGTCCTCGTCAAACTGCGGGGAGAACACCCGCAGGAGACCGGCCCTGCCTGTCTCATAATAGTCACGGATGGCCTGCCCCATCGGGTCGCATCCGGCTTCCAACAATCCGTTCTTCATATTTTTATGCCTTAGAAGCACAAAGATACGACAAATATCCTCGCCCCTATGCTTATTTGCATTATCTTTGCGGAAAAAGACAAGCAAGATGAACCAAGGACACATAGAAAAAAGGACGTTCCCCGTATTGGGGATGAGTTGCGCCGCCTGCGCCGCACGGGTGGACAAAACCCTCAACGGACAACCGGGGGTGCGCACGGCCTCCGTCAACTACGCGGCGGCCACGGCTACCGTGGAATACGACACGGCACAATGCAGCCCCGAACAACTGAAAGCGGCTTTGCAGGCTGCGGGTTACGATCTGTTGGTGGGCGATGACCGCAAACAGTTGGAAGACCGGGCGGAACAGGCGCACGACGAGAAGTACCGACGCTTGCGGCAACGCACCGTCTGGGCCATCATCCTCGCCCTGCCCGTGGCCGTCATCGGCATGTTTTTCATGCACATGCCATACGCCGACCTCATCTCATGGGCATTGTCCACCCCCGTCGTCCTCTGGTTGGGACGGGATTTCCACCGCAACGCCTGGCGGCAACTGCGGCACGGCACGGCCAATATGGACACCTTGGTGTCGAACAGCACGCTCATTGCCTACGTCTTCAGCCTATTCAACATGCTCTTCCCGGAATTCTGGACGGCACGGGGCGTAGAACCACACGTCTATTTCGAAGCGGCGAGCGTCATCATCGCCTTTATCCTGCTGGGACGACTCTTGGAAGAAAGGGCCAAGGGCAACACATCGACGGCCATCCGCAAGCTCATGGGGCTGCAACCCCGTACGGTCACCATCGTGGACGACCGTGGAGAAACACATGAAATCAGCATCGACAACCTGCAACGGGGGCAAACCGTCTCCGTCCATCCCGGAGAACGGATTGCCGTGGACGGCACCATCGTCTCGGGCAGTTCGTACGTCGACGAAAGCATGCTGAGCGGCGAGCCTGCGCCCGTAGCCAAACGCGAAGGGGCACACGTTTTCGCAGGCACCATCAACCAAAGGGGGGCGTTCCGTTTCCGTGCCGAAAAAGTAGGAGCCGACACCGTACTGGCCCACATCATCCGCATGGTACAGGACGCGCAAGGCAGCAAAGCCCCCGTGCAACGGTTAGTAGACCGCATCGCGGCCATATTCGTACCGGCCATCATCGGCATCGCCCTCCTTTCATTCGCCTTGTGGTGGGTACTCGCCCCGTCGGACGGTTTCACGCACGGCCTGCTGGCTTTGGTCACCGTGCTCATCATCGCCTGTCCCTGTGCGCTTGGACTGGCCACGCCGACAGCCATCATGGTGGGCATCGGCAAGGCAGCCGAACACGGCATCCTCATCAAAGACGCTGAAAGCTTGGAAACCGCGCGGAAAATAGACACCGTCGTATTGGACAAGACGGGCACGCTCACCGAAGGGCACCCTATCGTCTCGGGTATCTTTTGGGAAGAAGACGGTGCGGCAAATTTGTCCGATATCCTTTACAGCATCGAAAAACGTTCGGAACATCCTTTGGCAGAAGCCATCGTGAAGCACATCCAGGGACGGGAAGTCCCCATCACCGGTTTCAAGAGCATCACGGGTTGGGGCGTGAAAGGATGCCATGGCGGCAAGACGTACTTCGTAGGCAACCGCCGCCTGATTGACGAACACCACATCAGCGTCAGCCAAAGACTGAACGAGATGGCCGATTGGATGAACAAAACGGGAGCCACCATCGTCTATTTTGCCAATGAAAAGGAGGTGCTTGCCGTCATGCCCATAGGCGACCGTATCAAAGAAACGGCAATCGGCATCGTGGCGGAACTGGACGAAATGGGCATAAAAGCATGTATATTGTCGGGCGACAGTTCCTACGCGGTAGGCAACGTGGCCACCGCTATCGGCACCTTCTATTACCAGGCAGAAGCAACCCCGAAAGACAAGGTAGCCTTCATCGAAAAGCTACAGCGTGCCGGACGGAAGGTGGCCATGGTGGGCGACGGCATCAACGACAGTGCCGCCTTGGCCCAAGCCGACCTGAGCATCGCCATGGGACGGGGCAGCGACATCGCCATGGACGTGGCGCAAATGACGATTATCTCGTCCGACCCGTCCAAGATTCCGGATGCCATACGGCTGTCCGCACGCACCGTGCGCACCATCCGGCAGAACCTGTTCTGGGCTTTCATCTATAATATAATAGGAATACCCATAGCCGCCGGGGTTCTCTACCCCCTTTGCGGCTTCCTGCTCAACCCGATGATAGCCGGGGCGGCCATGGCCATGAGCAGCGTATGCGTCGTGACGAACAGCCTGCGGCTGAAACGGGTCAGGCTGCAACATGAAGAAACCGAAATTTCAAAATTCTATGCAAAAATGAAGAAAGAATATAAAGTGGAAGGCATGATGTGCGACCATTGCCGCGCACATGTGGAAAAGGCATTGAACAACATCAAGGGCGTGAACGCCATTGTCACCTTAGACCCTCCCGTGGCCGTCATCGAATACTCAGGAGACGTGATTCCCTTGGAAGAATTACAGGCCGCGTTGGCCGGAGAGGGTTACAAAATCTCGGAAATGTAAAGGAAGGAGGAAACCATGCAGTTAGACAAGCTTTGTGTGGCCTACTTCTCGCCCACGCACACTTCGATGAAAATCGCACGCGCCATCGCCGACGGCACGCGCATCGCACGCCGTGAGGAAATCGACCTGACCACCGACCCCGCCGGCATGCCCATTGCGGTACGCAATGCCATCTGCATCGTGGCCGCCCCCGTCTACGGGGGACTTGTGGCCCCGGTAGCCGTCCGACGCATCGCCCGCCTGCGGGCGGAAAACAGCATCGCCATTCCGGTGGTGGTCTATGGCAACCGCGACTACGAGGATGCCTTGGTACAGCTCCGCGACCTCCTGCACGCCCAAGGGTTCACGCCCCTCTGCGGCGCGGCATTCGTGGGCGAACACTCCTACAGCCGTCCGGGCATGCCCGTCGCCGAAGGCCGCCCTGATGCCGCCGACTTGCAGAAGGCCGCCGCTTTCGGGGCGCAGGCATACGGCAGCCTGTTGCGCCAACTGGACTTGCAAAACCCTCCGGCCACGGATGCACGCGACTTCGCCCTGACCTACGACAGCCCGTTGGAAAACCTTGTGACCGCGCCCGCGATGAAGGGCAACGTACCCTACAAGACCCTTGGCCCTTCCACACCGCAGGCCCCGGTAGTGAATGACAACTGCTATGGTTGCGGAGAATGCGTGGACTGGTGCCCCACCGGTGCCATCACCATAGCCGACGGACGCTCTGCCACCCGTGCGGACTTGTGCACCAAATGCTGTGCTTGCGTCAAGTTCTGCCCCGTAGGCGGACGCACTTTCGACACCCCTTATACTGCCATGTTGCACCAGAACTTCAGTGCACGCCGCGAACCGGAATGTTTCGTCTGACAAAATGTCAGACCAACCTCACGAGAATCGTCTATCCACCTCTTTATTCGGGCGAGGTGATAAAAAACGTCGGCATTTCAAGCCGACGTTTTTACATTCCGCAACCAGAAGCAAGGTTTTCACTTACAAAAAGGCACCCTCTCCCCCCCGCCATGCGGCATATCCCGCATGCGAACGATATCCGTCAGCCTTTTCCCGTGACAAAAAGCATGAGGATTTGGCGCACGGAAATCCGTCAGATAAATCAAAAAAAGCCCTTCTGCCCTCCCTTTTACACCGTTTACCGCCCCCTTTTCCGCCGCACGGAAGACCGTTTCCGTCCGCCAAGCGGACAACTCCATTTTTTTCTACGCCAAAACTTTTTCCGCTTTCAGCCAAACGAAATTCCAATCTCAGGAGATTGAAACCCCGAATTCAAAAGAAATGCGTCATAAATACATAAAACGGGACTTATCCTGATTTGAATTTAACATTTCCTCTCTATTTGAGCCTTTTACGACCCGTCGATTATGCGTAAAAGGCTGACATATTGTCAGCACTTCACGTCCTGCCTCGTCCGCCTTATTTTCCCTTTCCCATCTTTTTTTTCTCAATTCTGTTTGCGTTACCAATAGTTTTATTTAATTTTGCCGCACCTAATCATTTACGAATTAATACCAAGAAAATTAGGAATATGGAAGCTGTATTCGGTTACATCATCGGCCTCGGGGCCGCAGTCATGATGCCCATTATCTTTACCATACTGGGCGTCTGTATCAAAATCAAGTTCGGAAAAGCCTTACAAAGCGGCCTTTACGTGGGTGTCGGCTTCGTGGGATTGTCGGTCATTACGGCATTGCTCACCAGCAGCCTCAGTCCTTCGCTCTCGAAAGTGGTGGAGATTTACGACCTCAACCTCGAAGTGTTCGACATGGGATGGCCTGCGGCAGCCGCCGTGGCTTATAACACGTCGGTAGGCGCATTCATCATTCCCGTGTGCCTCGGAGTGAACATCCTGATGCTCCTCACCAAAACGACAAAGACCGTCAACATCGACCTGTGGAACTATTGGCATTTCGCCTTCATCGGCGCGATGGTCTACTACACGATGGACAACATCGCATGGGGTTTCTTCGCCGCCGTCATCTGTTATATCCTGACGCTGATAGCCGCCGACTATACGGCTCCGAAATTCCAGAAATTCTACGATAAGATGGATGGCATCTCCATCCCGCAGCCTTTCTGCCAAGGATTCATGCCTTTCGCCATCCTCATCAACAAGGCGCTCGACCTGATTCCGGGGTTCAACAAACTGTATATCGACGCGGAGGGCATGAAGAAGAAATTCGGCATCCTAGGCGAACCGCTCTTCCTCGGCGTATTGGTGGGATGCGGCATCGGCGCACTGGCCTGCAAGAACGGGCAGGAATTGGTGGACGGCATTCCGGGTATCCTCGGACTGGGTATCAAGATGGGAGCCGTCATGGAGCTGATTCCCCGCATCACGGGACTGTTCATCGAAGGCCTGCGCCCCATCTCCGACGCCACGCGCCAGATGATTGCCCGCAAATTCGGTGAGAATGCCGGTCTGCACATCGGTATGAGTCCGGCCTTGGTCATCGGCCACCCGACGACACTCGTCGTATCGTTGCTGCTCATCCCCGTCACGCTGTTCCTCGCCGTTGTCCTGCCGGGCAACCAGTTCCTTCCTTTAGCTTCGTTGGCCGGCATGTTCTACGTGTTCCCCATCATCCTGCCCATCACGAACGGCAATGTGGTGAAGACGTTCATCATCGGACTTATCCTGATGGTCATCGGGTTGTATTTCGTGACGAACCTCGCGCCCTACTTCACCAGTGCGGCACACGATGTGTTCAACATCACGAAGGACACGGCCGTAGCCATTCCCGAAGGTTTCGAGGGCGGCGCACTCGACTTTGCCTCCAGTCCGTTGGCATGGGTCATCTTCCACCTGACACACACGGTGAAATATGTGGGTCCGGCCGTCCTCGTGGCCTGCACGCTCGGGTTGGCTGCCCTCAACCGCCGCGCCATCGTCCGCAAGAAGTACTAAGACGCGGGCGCATACCACGCATTTGAATCTAACATCACATAATCAAAAACAGAAAGAAAATGAAAAGATTTGCATTGGCTCTTTGCCTCGGCCTCGGCGCACTTTCGGCAAATGCCCAAATGAACTACAAAGTACAGACCGCCTGCCATCCGCAGGATGTCAAGCACTACGACACCGAACGCCTGCGCAGTGCCTTCATGATGGACAAAGTCATGGCTCCGGATGAAATCAACCTCACGTACACCCTCTACGACCGTCTGATTTACGGTGGAGTGATGCCGGTAAACAAGGTTCTGAAACTGGAGAAGTTCCATGAACTCGGACCGGAAATCACCTACTTTTTGGAACGCCGGGAATTGGGCGTAATCAATGTCGGTGGAGACGGTGTGGTAACTGTAGACGGCAAAGCATACGAAATGAAATACAAAGAGGCTCTCTACGTAGGCTGCGGCAACAAAGAAGTTACCTTCAAGAGCAACGACCCGGCCAAACCGGCCAAATTCTACATCAACTCGGCTCCCGCATACAAGCAGTTCATCACCCAGTTGATCACGACAGATGCAAAGTTACAGAAAGCCAACCCCAAGAAATATGTATTGGGCATCTCCGACCATTACGGCAAGATGGAAGAAAGCAACGACCGTGTGGTCAACCAGTTAATCGTAAAAGACGTTTTGGAGAAAGTGAAAGGCGGCGGCACGAACCAACTGCAAATGGGACTCACGGAACTGGCTCCGGGTTCCGTGTGGAACACGATGCCCGCACACACGCACACACGCCGGATGGAAGCTTACTTCTATTTCAACGTAACCGACGGCAACGCCATCTGCCATTTGATGGGCGAGCCGAAAGAGGAACGCCTCGTATGGTTACACAATGAGCAAGCCATCACTTCGCCAGAATGGAGCATCCACGCTGCTGCCGGAACCAGCAACTATAGCTTTATTTGGGGAATGGCCGGCGAGAACTTGAAATACAGCGACAAAGACGAAATCAAATATCAAGATATGCGCTAAGCGTTTGGTTACTACCGCATATACCCATATCCCCGCCCTCTACTCCAAAGGACGGGGATATTTTATTTTACACAGTTTAACACTCCTGCCGTTTGTTTTCCCATTTCTTTCCAGAATCAATCCTTTACTTTGTATCATCAAAAAGAAACAAATGTCTAACTTTCAAAAAATGAACATTATGAAAAAGTTATTATTCTTACTGCTGAGTGTATTCACTTTACAAGTCGCTCAAGCCGACAACGACAAACCCATCACATTCGACAAGCTGCCTGCTAAAGCACAGACTTTCATCAAACAGAACTTCCCCACGGAAAAGGTGGCATTCACCAAAATGGAGAAAGGATTCTTGGACACGAGCTACGATGTCGTGTTTGTCAACGGCAACGGGGTTGAGTTCGACAAGAACGGCGAATGGACAGAATTGGATTGCAAACGCAGTAGCGTACCGACGAAAGCCGTTCCCGCCCAAATCACAAAGTTCGTAAAAGAAAGCCATCCCAATGCTGCCATCCTCAAATTGGAGCGCGACCGTTACACCTACGAAGTGAAACTGTCCAACTTCTGGGAAATCAAATTCGACAAGCAATTCAATGTCATTGACATGGATATGGATGACTAAACAGAAAAAACTGCAAATCCGGATCCGGCACATTCCATCCCGAAAAGGGGGGAATGTGCCTTTTTCGTACCCCTCCGGTTACCGGCAGCTTTTTTCAGTACGCATATCCACAAAAACATATCTTTTCATAAAATAGGTTGTATCACGGCAAAATATTCAAGCAAGCTTAAGATTTTGCATTCGATTTGCATTATCTTTGTGAACATGAACATCCGTAAACTTTTCCTCTTTGCATTTTGGACGAGTTGCTGCCTGACATCGACTTTATACGCCCAAGAACGCGCCAAACCTAAAAACGGAGAAGGCGTATCGACATTTCTTCAACGTTTTGGCTACACTTCCCGTGCAGCCCAAAAGGAGTTTCTGGAAATCAACAAAGGGAAACTGACCCGTGACGGAGGCTTGATACTGGGACGTAGTTATCGGCTTCCCACCGGTAAGAAGTCCGGGAAAAAAGCGCGGGCAGGCAGCCGTAAGACTAGCGTCGTAGAACCGCTTTTCGGCCCGTCATACCAAAACGTATCCGTCCGTTCCCATGAGTTAGACGGTGCTTGCTTGTATCTGGTCAGCGGGCACGGAGGTCCCGATCCCGGAGCCATCGGGAAAGCAGGTAACCGGGAATTGCACGAAGACGAGTATGCCTACGACATCATCCTGCGGTTGGGACGTGCATTGATGGAAAAAGGCGCCAAGGTACATATCATCATCCAGGATGAGAAAGACGGCATCCGCGATGACCGATATTTGTCCAACAGCGACCGTGAGACCTGCCTCGGGCAAACGATTCCGCTCGACCAGATAGCCCGACTACAGCAGCGGTGCGATGCCATCAACCGACTGACGTATAAGGACAAAGAGAAATACAAACGTGCCATCTTCATCCACGTGGACAGCCGTGGGCGGAAAGACCAGGTGGATGTATTCTTCTACCACTCTCCCGGCAGCAAGTTAGGAAAACGTCTGGCGGAAAACATTCACAAAACCTTTGAACGGAAATACGACAAACACCAACCGAACCGGGGATTCCGGGGTACGGTAAGCGAACGTTCGCTCTACGTATTAAAAAAATCCAATCCGGCGGCAGCTTTCCTGGAACTGGGCAACCTGCAAAACGAACGCGACCGGAAACGCCTCGTCATCCCGTCCAACCGCCAAGCCTTAGCCGACTGGATTTGCCAAGGTATCATAAAAGATTTCAAAGGGAAACAGTAAAACCGCAGCCCCTATAAGGCAAAAAGAACGCATAGAGGAAATCATCCCCTATGCGTTCTCTTTTTTTAGTGCACGCGCTTCACAGCGCACGCAACTACCAATCTATTATTTCATATAAAACTTCTTCACTGTTCCGTCAGAGTACTTGAAGATGTTGACCTGCCCTTTGACAGGTTCTGCCACACGACGACCATCTACCGTATAGATGCCGGTAAGTTCTGCGCCATTGGCATTCTTCACGCCATAAATGCTGCTGCCTTTATGGGCTTCTTCAGCATCAGCCAAAACCTTCTCGATTCCGGCTTCGATGGCCGTTGCATCGATCTGGCTTTCGGCCGTCAGCTTCACTTCCTCGTACAAGCCCTTCACTTCGTTGCTGATGGAATCAATGTCCTCCTGCAAAGCAGCAATGTCGGCAGTGAACTGCCCTGCCACCTCTGCATAATCCGTTTCTATCGTTGTCTTAGCGGCGTCTAATTTAGCCTGCAAAGCCCCGATTTCTTCTGTCAGACGGACAAAAGCCTCGTCATTGGCAACCTTGGCTGCCTGTAAAGCCAAAGCGTCGTCCACCATCTTCACGATAGCCGTATCAATGCTAACCACAGGAGCCAACACCTCATCATAAATAACCGGGAGCGTTTCATTGGCGTAAGCCTCGTCCACAGACTTCCGCAAATCCTCAATACGGGTAGCCACTTCCTGGACGGCATTCACGACGACCGCACTGTCTTTCACATCGGCAGCCTCAGTATTGATTTTCTCCACGGCTGCCTCATAACGCGTACGCAGGCCCTGTATGGAGTCATTGGCAGGAGTATAGTAGGCGATGAAAGAATTAATCACCTCCATGACTAACTTACCCTCCATATTAATGCCATGCCCTGCATTATCCGACAAAATAATTTCATCCAACGAAAGTTCTGCAACCTCTTGGAAAGTCTCGGAAGCTTTCACAAAGAAAGAAAACACCACACCCGTATCTCCTTTGAGGGTATCACTCGTCAGACCACTCAGCACCAATTTGGTACGACCGTCTTCCAAAATACTGGAAGAGATAGACAAATTCTGTGGTAAACGTTCACCATATTCAAACTTAGGTGCACCGTTGGCCTCCGTATCCAATGACAGTCCTTCGGGCAACGACAACACTGCCTCCATACCACGGACACTCGTATAGTTACGCAAGCCCAAGCTTACTTTTTTAACACTACCGTCGTTCTTCATGCAAATAGAGTCTTCGGTAAGATAGAAAAAGCCCACGTTCGGACTCACATGTGCGGTATAGGACTCAAGGTGGTACCCCTTGATGTTACCGGTCTCTTCGTCAAACTCCGAACTGCTGCCTACAATGTTATCCAACACGATTTCACTGGTTTCCACCATATTCTCATTTGCCTTTACTTTGAAATAAGCCACGGCACCGCGGTCGCCTGCAATATTATAAATCCCATTGGGCTGAATGAGAAGGCGCACCGTCTTGATACCTTTGGCCATATCGTCCATGGAACTTTGCACCTCATTCATATAAATGCTGTGAGAAGAACGGCTCAAACGCACCTCATCGCGTTGTACGCTATTCGTAACGAAATCCAAGCCTTTGGGAAGCTTGAAGTCCATCTGCAAACCCACCATAGGATCGCTATTCTCCAAATAGACAGAAATCGTCTTCTCTTCTCCCACCTTGATATTGAAATTATCAATGGTGGCCTTGTTCTCAGCTTCAGCACTTGCCACAAAAGCCATCGCCATGCCCCATATCCATAGGCACTTCGCCGCAAACCGTCGCATCGAAGTATTTGTATTCTTTGTCATACGTTCTGTTTTTATTGTTCTACATTAATCCTTTAGAAGGAAAGCGCGGCCACCTTACGTGGCAGCCACGCTTCCTACACACAGAGACTTTATTCACTTACTTCTTCAAAACTTTCTTCACTGAACCGTCAGCATTACGGATAATGTTGATACCTCTTGTGAACTTGTCCATGATCTGACCGCCCACAGAGTATATCTTCTCTTTCATGCTTGGGTTGGCCTGCACACCATTGATACCGGTTACGCCGCCTTCGCCACTGCCACCGATACTGTAAAGTACGCCATCGGCAGCTGCTGCAAGCACATTGCCTACGGTCATCTTAGAAGCAGCACGACCCGATACTTCCAAATAAACCAGGGCTTCGCCATTTGCGTTAAGCTCTTTATTCTGGAGCGAACTTACCACGATACGGTGCGTCGTCCCATCGGCCAATGTATTGGAATACAACTGGTGGTCGTCTGCACTTCCACCCAAAGATTCTCCCAACAAAGTTACGCCTGCGGGAAGCGTCACGTCCATCTGACAAGCTACGTAGGGGTTCACGTTTTTCAGAAGGATGGCTACACGCTTCGTGCCTCCGACTTCTTCCATGTTCATCTCTACACTTTCTTCGGTCTGCGTCATCGCAGGCTCTGCCAAACGTACACGAGGTGCCACTTGACTGACCTCCATCGTGTTGTAACCCATAATCTTGTTCGTAAGTTTCGTCAAGTCGGCCACGTTGATGCTACCGTCGTCATTCACGTCTGCGGCATACCACTTGATTGTACCGGCGATAGACTCTGCTTTAGACGGGTCGAGCACATACATCATCAGTTCCGTGTAGTCGAGAACATCGACAACACCATCACGCAATACGTCACCCCGTATGAACGATTCGGTTTCTATCGTCTCACGTACGTTTGCCATCCGTTCTTCCTGCTTTGCAAGTGCGGCCTGAATTTGCGGAAGGGCTTCCTTTACGTAGTGAATCGATGTCGAAACAATATTATTACCATTGATGTCTATATCGACGTAACCGTCTTTAGCCTGTTCGTTATACTCTTCAATTATATTCAAATCCTTATTGACAAGATTCAAAGTATCTCTCAAGGCATCTTCAACTTCGACAATGAATGTATGATTGTTCACAGACTTAACAAGTTCACTCCTGTCACTTTGCGCCTTATCAATCACACCCGTATATTCTATGCCGGAAGCCTTGCAGTCCAAAGAATCGATACGCCACAACACTTTGTCCATAATGGATTTAAGCGTATTTTCGGCATCCACTCCAGCCAACTCGATGTCAGCATAGTATTCATCCATAGCCTTACCGTATTTACTGATATGAGCCGTAATGTCAGCTATACTTTCTGCATTAGCCTTCTCGTCTACCTTGTAATACTCAAAGCCGGTCAACTTGTCTACTACAGTGGTGAGCGAGTCATTCAAATGAGCCATATCAGCCTTGCGAGCCTCGTAAGCCTCATCATTGAGCGTATAACGTTCCTGATCCTTTGCGATGTCGGACAACAACGTCTTCAGATCAGACAAAATAACATCCATCTTGTGATTCAACTTGTCTTGATAGAACAACATGTTCGCCTTGTTCTGCTCTATACCGTCTTTCACGGCTACCACATCACTTTCAAGTCCGGCCATATCGCCCTCGAATTTACCCTGTACATTGGCATGACATGCAGCAAGCGTCTCTCGTCCAACCTTCACATCTCCTTCCACTTCTCCTGCACGGTTCATAAGAACTGTGTAAGCATTCTCTGTGGCAGCAGCATCCGTGTAAGTTGCCAGTTTCGTACGCATGCCTGCAATCCAAGTCTCATAAGCCAAGAATAACGGCTGTTTGGCTTTAGTTTCTGCGTTGTCGATTGCACCGCCTTTAGCAGTATCCTTCGTAAAGGCAGTCATTTTTTCCTTGATAGCTGTAGACAAAGCGTTTACTTCTGCCTCAGCGTCAGCATCGCCTTTCACCTTATTCTGTGCGTCGGCACAAGCGGCCTGCAAGACATTGAACTCTGCCAATATTTGAACCGATTCTTTCATATTGGCCGATCGATAGACTCTTTCGGTAGAAGTCGTGATGTTCTTGCATTCATTCTCGGCAGTTGTCTTGTAAGTGTTATCCAACCCACCTTCGTAACGTTTGGTCTCCAAATCGCTCATCAGCCTGTCGATACGAGCTTGCAAAGCCTCCACACCGCAAGTGTCGGTCAGGATATAGGCATCGACATACTTCGCAGCCTCATCCAACGGTGCCTGCAAGGCTTCAACTTTCTCAATAAGAACGTTATATACGTCATTATTGGTCACATAAAGGTTATGTTCCTTCTTCCCGTCGACATAAGCCTTATACATTGGAACACCGAACTGTTCTAACTTCGCATGCAACTCTTCCATGACAGCACCATAAATATGGCCCATGTTATCAGCATACGTCTTTTCAGCTTCTGTCAACGTAGGCCGGGTTGCCTTGATATCATCAACGAATTTCTTTCCATCGACTCCTTCAAGATAAGCACCATTTTCATACCATTCTTCCAATTCTGTCAAATGGCTGTTGTATTGGTTAAGGGTATCGGTAGACAATGTCTCCCATTCGTACACTGCTGCAGGTTCTTTTCCATCCGCAATCCAAGCTTCGAAATTAGCGAAATCAGAGACGATGCCGTCCACTTTCGTGATATTGAACTGACCCGGAACGAAATCTTTGATAGCTTCTGCTTTTTCGAGGACAGCCTTAACGTTAGCAAACGCCTCATCAGCCGTAACATAATCGGCATCAACCAATTCTTGACGGGCATCTTTATACAGTTTATTCGCAGTTTCATATTCTCCGTCAAAGAACGTATACGTAGCACTTTGCACAGCTGCATCCATTGTATACAATATCTGGTCAATCTTGCTTTCGTATGCCCGTACGTCGGCCTCATATTGTTTATCAGGGTCGAACAACATCTTGTCTGTATTTTGAGCCTCGCTAAAGGCTGCAAAAGCTTCATTCTCGATGTTGTTGATTTCTTGAAGGTAGTTTTGGATACTTGCATTCGCTGTTTCTACCGCACTCTTAACGACATTAAGCAGTTCCGGAGTCTGTACTTTGCTGACCTGCCCTATCACATCCACAGCCTCGATGTAGCAATTACGCATATCCTCGACGGCACTGTTAAAGCTATTGTAACGGGTCTGGTTATCAGTTTTCACAGCATCCACGTAACCCTGCTCACGACTTGCTCCGATCGTAACCACCTGCATTCTGATGGTTTGCAATACACCATGTATGGTTCCATATTGTTCATCGGATTTACCCTTCTCAAAAGCTGTGGCAATATCCTTCGCAACTTGTCCTTCAAGTTTGCTCTTCTCCGCCTCTAATTGTTCGATAAAGGCTTTGGCTGCCGTAGTCGGGTCACCTACAGTCAATATGGTATACAAACTATCCACGGAATTTTTCACAGTTGCGTATTCTGTATCCAGTGTGTTATCCACTTTGATATTTGTCTCAGCATCCTTAGATACCTGCTTTATCTTTTCACAAATATCAGTGTAGCCCTCTTTGAAGTTGTCTTCCCGCGTCTGGCAGCTTTCGTCACTATTGTCGTTGTAATGGCTCTTCCAAGCCGCATTCACGTTAGCCACCCAATTATCGAAATCTATCACATACATGCCTTTCGGGTTGGTATTCTCGCCCAACAGGCCATTTACGTAATGGTTTTCACTATTGCCCAATGCCAAATTTGACAGTTCGCCCAATTCCGCTACTATCAAGTTGTGGATATCCGTCTTCTTGCTTTCTACGGCCAATCTTTCGTAAGCAGCCAAGTTCTTCCTGGCCACTTCCAATTCGGTCAATGTCGCTTTCACCTTGCCGTCAATAACCTTCATCGCCTCGTGAATAGCGGCACTGTCATTGTGTAATGTATCGCCCTTATACGCGTTCTCCATCGCCGTCTCCTGCTTACCAAGCTCCGTGGTATAACTTCCCTTCAGGTCATCAAAATGCTTTTTCGACACATCCTTGTCATCAATAGGAGTCCAATTCGCATCAATCTTACCGATATTTCCCGCAATACCATCAGCAACCTTCGTCAGACTTGCCTGTACGGAGTTGTTCTTGGCGTGGATTTCCTTCGCCTCACCGACCTCATCAATGAAGGCACTGACATCCTCAAGAAGTTTCGCCATCTCAGCACTGGCATCAGACAAGGCTGCCAAAGTTTCAGCCTGCTTATTCTCGCTTGTGTAGTCCAAATCAGTTACCGTTTTTTCTATTTTATCTACAGAGTTGTACAATACCGTCTGCTTTTCAAGCAAGTTCTTTGCAAAAGACCCGTAAATCTCCGCAGTCACCGAAAGTCCATCCAGATCATCATTTACAGATTTGATATCCGCAGTGATTTGATTCTTCAAACGGTTGATGGTAATTACGACTACTTGCTGGTCATACCATTCTTTGTGCTTATCGAAAGTTCCCACCAAGGTTTTCACCTCGCCCGTGATACCTGTAGTTTCATTTCCCTTGGCATTGGTTGCCTCCGTCAAAACATTGTTCATGCCGTTAGCATGCGTATCCCCATCGGCATCCTTGGCAACCGTTGCGGCTTTCAAAGCTGTCTGAAGGTCGGACAATGTCTTGTTCATTTCGTCTAACTTGCCGCCATAAGTTGGCAAATCATCGATATTTTCGTCCGGTGTTTCCGTTCCGGTATAGACCGGTACATAACGTCCGTCGCCATTCCCAACCTTGTCCGAAAGCTTTTTGATTTCTGCTTGAATATCAGAGATAGTCTTTGCAGCGTTGTCATAAACCTTCACGACGGCCTTGGCAGCATTCACATAGCTCTGAATTTCGCCTTTAAGAGCTTCTATTTCTGCTTTCTTCGTATCTTTGTTATCGGCACAAGTCCCTTCATCAAAGCTTTTCTTTATATATGAAGAGAATGCATCTATCTCATCTTGCAACGTCTTCTCATCGGTATCTTTATAGATGTCGCCCACCGACACGTCGCCATACTTCAGGGCATGCACTTCTGTCTTGGCCTTATCGAACGCAGCCGTTTGAACATCCAACGCAGCAGTCAATTCCACTTTAGCCTGATAGTTCGGCAAAGATTGGTATTCTTTTTCAATGATGGTATTCAGGCTCTTTGTCACCGGTTCCTTAGCCGTCTCGTATGCACCGCCTTTTTGGGTATAAGCATCCAACGTATACTTCTTGTATTGATTTACGACCTCGGTTTCGATTGCCTTAAGATTGGCTTCGACTTTTTCCAAATCGGACTTATACTTTTCGGAAACCACCGCATCTTTTTTCAATTCCGCAAGCAATGCCCATGGACTCTTGCCGTCTGTCCTTTCAGCAATCAAAGCCTTGTATATATTGTCATTGTTTTGGATACTGTCCGTATAGAATTTATGCACCTCGTCTGTTTTCTTGTACAAACTGTCCAAAGCGTGCGTGTTAGCCTCATATCCCTCTTCTGCGGTCTGATGGTTCTCATTCGTTCCGTTTTTCCTCTCCACAGCTACAATGCCCAGGTTCACTTCGTTAAATGCATTGTGAGCCTCAGTACGCATCGTCTCATACAAGCCCGGGAAATCCTGAGGGTCTACCGCTACTTTCATGAAGGCCTGCAACTGTTCGTTATAATGAGCCTTAGTAAAGTTGATTTCCCCCAACACTTCGTCATAAGCCGTATGGTTCTTATCGACATTCACCAACTTATCGGTGAATTTTTTTATAGCTTCCGATGCCTTTTTGGCAAATTCACTGTTGAATGTTGGCGTACATTCAGTAGCAGCAGTACCATTATCATAATAACCTTCAATTTTAAGAAGGAAAGCATCGATTGTTTCCTTTGCAGCATTATATTCGCTCTGGGACAACACCTTGGCATAGTCCTGAGCACTTTGCTTGCTGTTTACTCCGTCTGCATCACTCAAATTGCCAATATTTGTATCCCAAGCGCTTTTCAGAGCTGTATTTTGTTCTTCACCGACAGCCTTCGAAGCCGTATAAGCTCTCCAGTTGGCCAAATGTGCCTCGATATCCGTATCAAGTGCCTTGACCTCTGACATGAGTGTACTTCCTTCCACGCCATTGAGGTAAAACTTATACTCACCATACACCGTATAAGCAGCGAAATCACCGGCAGCATCATCTTTCACCCGATTGATTTTTACCGTCAGGTCACTATACCGCTTATTAAATTCGGCATATTTATCCGCATCATCCTCTTGGCTCACTTTTGCAATAGCCTTCGAAGCAGCATTAAGCAATGTCCGTTGTGCTCCAGCAAAATCGAATACCAGTTCCAACTTGAAACCGCCAACCCGGAATTCCTTTCCCGTCTCGACAGCCTCAATGGCAAGAGTAACCTCGGATGCCGCAGTACCTTCCACTTTGAACTCGCCGTTTGTCAACGCCTTGCCGTTCACCAAGAACTTAGCATTCATCGAGGTAGTAGCCGACAACTTGTATGTACCAGGTAAAAGGGAACCCAAAGACTGAGAAATCGTGGTACCATTTGGAGATGTCAACACACCGTTCACCAACGATGGTTTTTCCGCTCCCACCCATTGATCCACTTCTGTCTTAATCTGATCCAAATTTGCATTGGCATAGGCTGCCATAGAAGCAGATGTCATTGCAAGAACAGAAACCAGTGTCTTCTTTTTCATACTTTTAATGTTTTAAATTCTATACTTATCTTTTAAAGTCTCTTTATTCTTCAAGATGCCCCACCTATCTATATATAGTACAGGCACCCGCCTAATTTTGCATCGGTAAAATTACCTACAATTCAAAAATAACATGCAAACCTAAAAGGTGTTATTCGTGAACCATGCCATTCTTTTCGTGAAAACGCATTACACCTATGCCCCCAACTTCAAAAAAAGAGACCCACCACCCCAAAAGGCAAAAGTGCGCACCCTACTACGGCACGGGCATCCTACCCCGACCTTTTTAAGGGAAGGCATATATCCAACCAAAGATTTTTGTGAAAAGACCCTTCATCCTTCAGGTTGCATGGTAATCCACTCATAATTTTGACGTTATAAGCTGAAAGATGTTTCAGGCATCTTTCAGCCACACTTCATTCCGTTTGACTGCAATCGGGAAACCAATCGGCTGAGATTGAAAAATCAATTGGCTGAAAACGAAAAATCAATTGGCGCAGACCTTCTGACGGCATTCAACCATGAAAAGCAACTGAAAGACAGGCATCCTATCCTTCACACTGTAACATACTATATGACAATACATTGCCTCTCATCCTGAAAGATGAAAGATGATTTTTGAACCTTCTTAGGAAGGAAGCATGCGGACAAGAGCCACCAAATTTCAGTCCTCCCTATTTTTTCCTCCTTATCACTTTGTTTTTATCCGATAATTCCTTTTCTTTGCATAGACATAACATCTAACAGACAAATCCTATGGGCGAATTAAAAGACAGATACATACGTTTCGACTGGGCCATCAAGCGGATGCTACGCGACAAAGCCAACTTCGCCGTGTTGGAAGGGTTGCTCACCGTGCTCTTCGAGGACAAGACGCAAATCGTGGAAATACTGGAAAGTGAGGGAAACCAATTGGCCGAAACCGACAAGTTCAACCGCGTGGACATCAAGGCCAAAAACAGCAAGGGAGAAATCATACTCGTGGAGGTGCAGAACACGCGGGAAGTTTATTATCTGGAACGCATTCTCTACGGCGTGGCCAAGACCATCACCGAACACATTTCATTAGGCGAGAGCTATGGAAACATCAAGAAGGTGTACTCCATCAGCATCGTCTATTTCGATTTGGGAAAGGGTAACGATTACCTCTACCATGGGCAAAACCGTTTCATCGGCGTACATGCCGATGACGAGCTGCAAATCACGACCAAGCAAGAAGATGCCCTCTTACCCAAATACCCGAGAGAAATCTTCCCGGAATACTACATCATCCGCGTGAACGAGTTCAACAAAGTAGCAAAAACACCGTTGGAGGAATGGGTAAACTACCTGAAGACAGGCGAGATAGAACCTGAAACGAAAGCACCTGGATTGAGCGAAGCACGGGAAAAACTGAAATACTACAGCATGACGCCCGGTGAACGCCATGCCTACGACGAGCATCTCAATGCCATCATGATACAAAACGACGTGCTAAGTACCGCCAAAATGGAAGGCTTGGCAGAGGGAAGAGCTGAAGGAAGAGCCGAAGGAAGGGCTGAGGGATTGGAAGAAGGATGGGCGAAAGGAAAAGCCGAGGGCCTCTTATCCACCGCACGCAAGCTCAAATCCATGGGCATGCCGCCTGAAGACATATCACTGGCCACAGGACTTACGATAGAAGAAATCCAAGAATTATGAGTTCCCGGCATCGTCCCAATAGGGGGGATCGCACAAATGCATGCCACATGCCGGGATAGCGCACGCATTCAACGTTGCGTCACCATGGTATCCAACTTTCCACTGATGTTCTCCATAAGCATTCGAAGCACCGGTTTGGGAAGGTGCAAGGTATAGTTGGTACCATGATCGTCCACTAATACCGCCACCTGTTTCACCGCGTTGACATGAAAGACCCGCCGGGTGTTGACGATATATTTACGCCCCAAGCGCAGGAACGCGTCACCGGCCTTCCCCTTGTCCGAGAGAGCGGCTTCCACTTTGGCAAGGCCGAAAGGAATCATGAAATGTGTCCCCGAAGAGTAATAGACATGAGTGTAATGGTCGTCGGCCTCAAAATACAACATCCTGTCGAGATCCACGACATAGAGTTCACCATACACACTGAAGCATAGTTTGTTTTCCATCTGCGCAACCTCGCCGCACTGTCATCCTGCGGCTTCGTGCCCGTGTCTTCCTCTCAGGCACCGGTTAATTTTTTAAACGACATAATTCCGGGCACATACGAAAAAGCGTGGAAAACCCGCCCGTTGCTGTTCCACGCATTGAGGCTCTCGCATTGCCCATATCAGTAGAACAACAACGCACAGTCCCACGCCGATATGAACAACACCCACCTTTATGGCATCGTATGTGGTGTGCCACTAAAACGTGGCACACGCACCAACGGCAATAAAGGTATGCGCTCCTGTACACACCCCATGGGCATCTGCCGCTGCCATGTCCTGACTGATATTACGAATTTGCGAGATTCCAACGCGTCAAGAACAAAGCGTCTAAGCAAACGCCTTCTCAATATATGCACACCCCCACCGCTGTTTTACGGCTAAATTGCCTTACAACTTTTTTCCGTGTCTCCACATGAAAAACCCCTCTCGGCGTGGAATGTAAATGCAAAGATAGGAATAAATATAATAAAACCCGAAACATCCGGAAACAAACCGATGTTTCAGGACCTAAAAAACAAAATCGTTCAAAAACGACGTGCCCGTAAACGCGAACAGGACACAAGGCTTCCGCAAAGCGTGAAACCGCCAGCCAACAACATGGCAGCATGGGGCGCACGGTCCCCGTTGATATAAAAGAGCAAGGCTACCAAGGCTGCCCCCATGGTCTGCCCCACCAAACGTGCCGTGGCTTGCATCCCGCTTGCCCCACCGGTCCGATATGACGGTGCGGAACTCAGCAACAGGTGGTTGTTGGGAGATTGGAACAGTCCAAAACCGAAACCGCAGAGCATCAAACGTGCCACCAACCCGCCATAACCCGCCGACGGCGACACATCTGCCAACAAGAAGCAGCCGACACTCATCACCAGTAACCCGAAACCTCCCAACAGCCCCGGATGGATTTTCGTGGCCAACGTGCCGGCCAAAGGACCGGCCACCACAATCACCAAAGGCCATGCGGTCATCAGCAGCCCCGTCTCTGCCGCGCTCATCCCGAACGTGAGATGGAACATAAAAGGCAAGGCCACCATGCCTAACATTTGCGAAGTGAAAGAAAGGATACTGGTCAGCACGGACAAAGAAAACACGGATATGCGAAGCAAATCGAAAGGCAGCATCGGATAGGGTTGGCGCAACTGACGACGCACGAAAACGGCCCCTATCCCGACCAAAAGGACAACTCCGACCACAATCCAACGAAAGGAGAGCCCGTGGGAAAAGGCTTCCACACAACCGATGAACAGACCGAACGTAAGAGCGTTCAGCACTGCCGAAGGGAAATCGAACCGTCGCCCCTCGACGCAAGTCGGATTCCCCGGCAAGTATCTACGGGCCAAAAAGAATGTCAGTACGCCGAACGGCAAATTCACGGCAAACAGCCATGGCCAGGAAGACACGGACAAAATAGCACCGGACAATGTAGGTCCGGCCACGGAAGCCAAAGCCACGACCGTGGCATTCAGCCCGAAACCTTTGGCCAGATGGCGTTTCGGATAAATCAGACGCACCAAAGAGCCGTTCACACTCATCACCATGGCCGCCCCCACGCCTTGCAACATGCGTGAAAGAACCAACAGGGCAAACGAACCGGACAAGGCACAACACAACGAACCGACGGTAAAGAAGACCATTCCCCACAGATAGGTACGTTTGAACCCGAACAGCTCGCCCAACGCGGAACAAGGCAACAGGGTCATGACGACCACCAGTTGGAAAGCATTGACTATCCAGATGGAATCGGAGGAAGAGATTTGCAACTGACGCGCAATCGTGGGCAAGGCCACGTTGCATATCGTGCCATCGATGACCGAAAGGAACAACCCCGAAAAAATAGCCACCATGGCATAATAGATTTGCGGACGGTGAAGCCCGTCCCAATCCATATTCCCCACCACGTGCACCGTGGAAGTTTTCCGCTCGTTTTGTACCATCGCTCTTTTCAAGTTAAAAAAGCCGTCCTGCCCACGGCAAAACGGCTTATACATTATAATATATACAATTACTTCTTTACCTCTACGATATGCGTCGGTGCCTGTTCCGCATTCCTCCGGTCGGTCTCTTCCACCACACGGCGGGCAAAGGCCATGAACGCTTGTCCCGTCTGGCTCCCGTCGTTCAATACTTCGGGCGTACCGTTGTCACCATTCTCGCAAATGCTCTGCACGATGGGAATCTGTCCCAACAAAGGCACGTGCATCTCTTCGGCAAGGCGTTTCACCCCTTCTTTCCCGAACAGGTAGTATCTGTTTTGCGGCAACTCAGCCGGAGTGAACCATGCCATGTTTTCCACCAACCCAAGGATGGGGACATTCACTTTCTCGTTCTGGTACATGTTGATGCCTTTGCGCGCATCGGCCAACGCCACTTTCTGCGGCGTGCTGACAATGACAGCACCGGTAATAGGTAAGGTCTGCACCAACGTGAGATGGATATCGCTCGTACCCGGAGGCGTGTCGAGGATGAAGTAATCCAAGTCGCCCCAGTTTGCATCGCCTATCAACTGCTTCAACGCATTGCAGGCCATCGCCCCACGCCACAAAGTGGCCTGGTCGGAATTGACAAAGAATCCGATGGAAAGCATCTTGATGCCGTAACTCTCCACCGGCACAATCAAATCACGCCCATTCACCGGTTCGGCATAAGGATGCGCATCTTCCACATGGAACATCTTGGGCATGCTCGGCCCGAAGATGTCTGTATCAAGCAGTCCAACCTTATAACCCATCTTGGCCAAAGCCACAGCCAAGTTGGCCGCTACCGTAGATTTCCCCACACCGCCTTTGCCGGACGACACGGCGATAATGTTCTTCACGCCGGGCAACAGTTGCCCCACCTCCGGGCGGGGAGCCTGCAAGGTTTTGGTGTGTATCTCCACCTCCACCTCCTTGCCCACGTAGGCATGGATGGCAGCCTCGGAAGCTTTCACGAGCGACTTGAGGAAAGGATTCGTCGGCTTGTCGAAAATCAACGAAAAACTGACATGCAGCCCGCTGATACGCAAATCGTCTTCCACCATCCCGGCCTCTACGATGTTCTTTCCCGTACCGGGATAACGCACGGTAGCCAGTGCGTCCATAATCAATTTGGGATATATTTCCATAAGTTCGGTATTTTAATTCGTTCTTTCATTTAGCCGTCGACAATCCGCTGCGCTTGCTGCGGTTGTAACTCCGGTATTCATCCAATTCTATCTCCACTTCCGGCTCCGACAGTTCTCCGGCTTGCGGCAAGAGGAAACGCATGTATTTGATATCCAGTCCGCGGTCGAGCCATTGCTGCTCGTAATACGTCCGGATGTTCAGGATACGGGCTTCTTCGGTATCCGGATGCTCGGCCAACGTACTGTGATACAAGTCGCGGGTGGAAAATTCCAAGGGCAAACCGTTCTTTTCCACCATATATTCCGTATAAGTGAAAAGGAAATTGGAATCGGTTTTCAAGTGAATCCGTCCACGGTCTTGCAGGAAACGGCGGTAACGCGCCATGAAGTAAGTAGACGTGAGACGTTTGGTCACTTTCTTCATCTGCGGGTCGCTGAACGTCAGCCAAATCTCGGCCACTTCGCCTTCGGCAAAGAAACGGTCGATAACCTCTATGTTCGTACGCAGGAACGCCACGTTGGGCAAGCCTTCGCGCAACGCCTCCGTGGCTCCCGTCCACATACGGGCGCCCTTGATGTCCACCCCGATAAAGTTTTTGTCGGGATACAAACGGGCCAACCCCACGGTATATTCACCCCGCCCGCACCCGAGTTCCAACACGATAGGATGGTCGTTCCGGAAAAAATCTTCATGCCAACGCCCTTTCATATCGAAAGGCACTTCATCCACGACCGAATAAGGGTATTCAAACACATGAGGATAACTGGCCATGTCGGCAAACTTTGCTAATTTCCCTTTTCCCATTCTATTTTTATATCAATCTGTTTATCTATCACAAAGGTAGGCAATATCAGAAAAATAAAAAAGCCGCCGACAAACTTTTCCTCTTGTCGGCAGCTCAAAATCATGAATTCGAGAACTCTTTATTCCCCTTGCGCCTGAGCCGCTTCGTACTCGGCTTTCACATCCTCATAGAAGTGCGCCGAAGCTGATTGCATGTAAGGAACCAACCACAAGAGGCCGATGCCCAACGTCAAGATGCAAAGTACCCCCCAACCGATGAAGGTCAAGTACAAATAAAACAGGTCGAACTTATGCCCCTCCATCATCTTCATGCTTTTTTCAATGGCACCATTAAATTTCAATTCGGGATTATCCCGCAAGACAAAAACCGTCATGGCATAAGAAAAAGACTTGATGATGCCCGGCACGATAAGCAACAAGGTCCAAAGAAACGTATAGATACCGGTGAGTATCATCGTCCCGGCCACACGGGTGTAATCGCGAAAACCCTCGAATAACTGCCCGACCTTATACTCGTCTCCACTACGCAAATTGTCGAGGAACAGCACAGATATGCTCCAACCAAGAGGTATCAGCACCAACTGTATAATGGAACCTACTCCATCATAAACTTTTAAGTCGATACTAGCCGGTAACACTCCCATAACCGCCAGATAAACCAACGTAACCATAACCGCGCCGCCCCATTTTCCAGAAAGCGACGCCCGGGCTGCAGCCCGCATTTCACTTGCACTTCTAATCATAATAATAGATTTTTTAATGAATAAATCAGTCCATCACCACCGTAGTCCATCCGTGCACATCGGGTTCGATGCCGTACTGGATATTACGCAGGTGGTGATATAACTGTGTACAAACCGGTCCCGGTTTGCCGTCTTTGCTGATAATATAGCTCTTCTTGTTCTCCAAATCGTCGATACGCTCGATGGGACTGATAACCGCAGCCGTACCGCATGCCCCGGCCTCTTCGAAAGTGGCCAGTTCTTCTTCCGGAATCTGGCGGCGTTCCACCGTCATGCCCATGTCTTCAGCCAACTGCATCAGGCTCTTGTTGGTGATGGAAGGCAAGATGGACGTGGACTTCGGTGTGACATACGTATTGTTCTTGATGCCGAAGAAATTGGCAGCCCCGCATTCGTCGATATATTTCTTTTCTTTCGCATCGAGGTAAAACTCGCAGGAGTACCCCAAATCGTGTGCCATCTTGTTCGCTTTCAAGCTCGCCGCATAGTTCCCACCTACTTTATAAATACCCGTTCCCAACGGTGCGGAACGGTCGAACTCGCGGATAATCACGTATGGATTGGTGGCGAAGCCTCCCTTGAAGTATGGTCCTACCGGCGTGACGAAAATCACGAAGAGGTATTCGTTGGCCGGATGCACGCCCACTTGGGCACCCGTGCCGATAAGCAGCGGACGGATGTACAACGTGGCACCGCTCTCGTATGGCGGAATGAAACGCTCGTTGAGCCGCACCACCTTCTTGACCATTTCCTCGAAACGTTCCGTAGTCAGTTCGGGCATCAGTATGCCACGGCACGTGCTCTGCAAACGCTTGGCATTCTCGTCCATGCGGAACACGCGCACCTTGCCGTCCGGACAACGGTAAGCTTTCAGCCCCTCGAAAGCTTCCTGCCCGTAGTGCAGGCAAGTAGCCGCCATGTGGATATTGAAGGTCTCCTCCGAACAAACTTCAATCTCTCCCCACTTCCCGTCGCGATAATAGCAACGTACGTTATAGTCTGTCTTCATATAGCCGAAAGACAGGTTCGCCCAATCGATTTCTTTCATCTTTTCCGTTTTTTAAATTTCATTCTGAAAGACAAAATTACAGAATTTTATTATTTTAAAGGCATTTTCCGCAAAGAATTTATCATTTAACAAGAAAAACGCCATACACCGGACGAAACCGGAACCGCCTCAGGCTTCTTTCTCGCCCGTTTCCAGTATTTTTTTGATTTCTTCGTCCGTCACGTAAAGCTTCTCGCGGCAGAACGCTACCAAGCGTTGAGCTTCCTTCAATTCCCCGGCCAACTGGTCGATGCCGGTCTCGTTTGACTCAATCCGGCGCACCAATTCTTCCAGACGCGCCATAGCCTCCTCGTATGACAAGTTTTCTTTCTTCATATACCTTATATTATTGTACGACCGAGCGTATCTCGCCTTCCGCCAAACGGGTCGTGATTTCTTCTCCTCCTTTCAGTTCCGAAGCCTTCCGCACCAACTTTCCACCGCAAAACGTCATGCTGTAGCCCCTCTTGAGCAACAGGACGGGGTCGGCCGCCTCGCATTTCTGCTGCAGGAGCTGCAAGCGGAACCGCTCACGCTCCATGCGCACGGGGATGCCGCGCCCCAACCGCCCGGCATACAGGTCGAGGCAATGGTGTTCGTCGGAAAGGCGTTGCCGGCCGGCATGGAACAGGCGTGCGGCCATCTGCTCCAACCTGCGCTCCCCACGGGTACGCACCTGCAGGGCTGCCGCTGACAACCGGGCGGACAAACGCTCCACGCGCAAACGCTCACCTTCCATGCGCCCCTTGGCCTGCTGTTGGATTTCGCGTGCCACAGCCTCCAGACGCGAGGCCGCCTCCAACTGGTGATGGATGAGGAACGCGGCGGCAGCCGTGGGAGTCTTTACCCGCGTGTGCGCCACGAGGTCTATCACCGTGTCGTCGCGCTCATGCCCGATGCCGGTTATCACCGGCAAAGGGAACTGTGCACAAGCCGCTGCCAACAAATAGGTGTCGAAGCCGGACAAGTCACTGGTCGCCCCTCCACCACGGATAATCACCACGGCATCCCACTCGTCTTGCCGAGCCATGACGGCATCCAATGCCGCCAACACCGATGATTCCACATGTTCGCCCTGCATCACGGCAGGGAAAAGCCGGACGGTGAAACGCAGGCGATAGTCATTGCGGAGCAACTGGTTGCAGAAATCACCGTAACCGGCGGCTGTGGCCGACGAAATGACGGCTATACGGTTGGCCAACATCGGCAAAGGCAGTTCCTTATTGTCGTTCAGGATGCCGTCTGCCTCCAAGCGTGCCAGAATCTCCCGGCGTAGACGCGCCATGTCACCCAACGTATAGGCCGGATCGATGTCTGCCACGGTCAACGAATAACCATAAAGTTCATGAAAGGTGACCCCGACCTTGACCAAAACCTTCAGTCCCGGCGATAAAGCCCGCCCTGTCTCCCGCTCGAACATGGGTTTCAGCAGACGGTACGTCCCGGCCCAAACCACACCGCGAGCTTTGGCCACCAAGTCACGGCCGTTCACGGACTTCTGCACGAACTCCAGATAACAATGGCCGTTGTAAGCCTCGCGTACCTCGCTCAGTTCGGCCTGCAACCAATATTCGGCCTGCAACGTACGTTCCAACGTGCCGCGCACCAACCCATTCAGTTCATATAGTGTCAATGCCTCCATCTCAGTCTTCCAAATAAGCTTGCAGCCCCCGTTGCGAACCGATGTAGGCACCGCCCACCATCTTGTCGCCGACGTAGAACACGGCAGACTGGCCGGGTGTCACAGCCGAAGCCTTCTCCTTGAAACGCACCAGTCCCAATTCCTCGCTGCCTCCTTCTTCCAGAAAGAGGTTCTTCACCCGGCGCACGGTGCACGGTATCGGGCGGCTTCGGTAACGGATGCGCACCGACAAGCTGCCGTCGTCCCAAGTCCCGTCCTCCGGCATGCGCATGCCGGACACCAACATGTGGCTCGCGTCCAAATCGTCCGCATCACCCAGCATCACCGTGTTCTTCCGGGCATTCAACCTCAACACGTAGGCCGGCTTGCCCAAGGCAATGCCCAACCCCTTACGTTGCCCCACCGTGAAATACGGGAAACCGCAATGCGTACCGATGACGCGCCCCTGTACGTCGACAAACTTGCCTTCGCCCACGCACCGGTCCAAGTCCGGCACCTGCTCACGCAGGAAATCCCGATAGTCCTTGTCTATGAAACAAATTTCCATCGATTCTCCGCTGCGGGCTTTCATCTCAAATCCCTTCCGTGCCAGATAGCCCCGCACGTCTTCCTTTCTCATCGCGCCCAATGGGAAAATACAGCGCGACAGCACGTCTTGCCCCAACCGCCAAAGGAAATAGGACTGGTCTTTTTTCCCGTCCACACCGCAATATAATGCGTAGTGCCCGTCCTCTTCTTTCACTCTCACATAATGCCCCGTGGCAATATAATCGCAACCCAACTTGTCCGCCCACTCCACCAACACGCGGAACTTGAACGCGGGATTGCACATCACACAGGGATTCGGCGTACGCCCGGCAAGATATTCATCCACGAAATCACGGACTACGATATCTTTAAAGGCCGTCCGCTCGTCGGCCACATAATGGACGATGCCCAAACGAGCGGCCAAGGCCCGGGCATCTTGTATGAAATCGGGATATTCTTGCCCCGCATCGGTAAACTGGCGCGCCAAGTCCCACACGCGCATCGTCACGCCCACCACCTCGTAACCTTCGTCCTGCAACATCAGGCACACCGCCGAACTGTCGATGCCTCCCGACATGCCGACCAATACCTTCTTTCTTTCATGTTCCATATCCGTTAGCGTGAAAGTCCTTTTACACAAAAGTACGAAGAAAAAAATAAAGTAAGGGGAAAACCAAGAATTATTTCTGCGTCTTCCGACACGTCTATAAATATTTCTTACGCCTCCGGAGGAAGCCGAATCATTCTGCGGAGAACGGAAAATCAATCTCAGCCAAACGAAAAATCAATCTCCTGAGATTGATTTTCAAATCTACTGAGATTAAAATTCGATTCTGCATCAAAATTTATTATACTGTATAACAACTACTTACTAAAACATCTATTCGGGATTCCATACCGACATGGTGTCAAGATTGTTCTATTTCTAAGAAAAGGCCGCTTTCCCTTGGAGGAAAACGGCCTTTAGTATCGTCTGACGGCTCGTGCCCAAGTTAGCTCAAGAAGCCCAACAACACACCGGCAGCCACAGCCGAGCCTATCACACCGGCCACATTCGGCCCCATGGCATGCATCAACAGGTAGTTCTTGGAATCGTATTCCAACCCCAGATTCTGCGAGATACGGGCAGCCATCGGCACGGCGGACACGCCCGCATTACCGATAAGCGGATTGATTTTCTTGTGTTTCGGCAAGAACAGGTTGAAGAACTTGACGAACAACACGCCCGAAGCTGTAGCGATGATAAAGGCAAAAGCCCCTAAGGCGAAAATCTTTATCGTGTCCATCGTCAAGAACTCGCTGGCCTGCGTGGAGCATCCCACCGTAAGGCCGAGCAACATGACGATGACATCGTTCAACGCACTACCGGCGGTCTTGGCCAAACGGGTGGTCTTCGTACTTTCTTTCAACAGGTTACCGAAAAACAACATACCCAAAAGCGGGAGGCCGGAAGGCACGATGAAAGTCGTCATCAGCAAACCCACGACAGGAAATATGATCTTCTCGGTCTGCGAAACCTGACGTGCGGGCTTCATGCGTATCAAACGCTCTTTCTTCGTGGTAAGCAAACGCATCAAAGGCGGTTGGATGACCGGCACCAAAGCCATGTAGGAATAGGCGCACACGGCTATGGCTCCCATCAGGTTCGGCGCCAACTTGGAAGACAGGAAGATGGCCGTCGGCCCGTCGGCTCCGCCGATGATGGCAATGCCTGCCGCCTGGTTAGGCTCGAAACCCAAGGCCAAGGCTATCATGTAGGCACCGAAGATACCGAATTGGGCGGCAGCACCGACCAACAAAAGCTTCGGGTTGGCTATCAACGCCGAGAAATCCGTCATGGCACCGATACCGAGGAATACCAAAGGCGGATACCATCCGGTCTTCACCCCCTGATAAAAAATGTTCAACACGGAATTATCCTCATACAGCCCGACTTCAAGCCCGACGGCTTTAAAAGGAATATTTCCCAAGATAATACCCAAACCGATAGGAATCAAAAGCAAAGGCTCGAAATCCTTCTTGATGGCCAACCACAAGAAGAACGCACCCACCAGTATCATGATCCAATTCCCCAACTCGGCATTTGCAAAGCCCGTATAGGTGAGGAAGTCGGATAATTTTGTTCCGATGAAATCAAATACTTCCATAGCCCTAACCGATTGTTACCAGAATTGCACCTTCACGCACCGAGTCGCCCTTGTTTACATGCACGGCCATTACCGTACCGTCGCACTCGGCATTGATATTGTTTTCCATCTTCATGGCTTCGAGCACCACCACGGTCTGTCCTTTCTTCACGGCTTGTCCCACGTTGACAGCCACGGCATTCACCGTGCCGGGCAGCGGGGCACGGACGGCCGTACCGTTCCCGACCGGGACTTCGGGCTGCGCTGCCGGTGTGGCAGCCGGAGTGACAGGACCATGATGCACATGGGCTACCGGACGGATGACCGGCTTGTGGGTCAAATGCATCGGACGTTCCATCTCCACTTCGAAAGGAATCCCGTTGACTTCCACTTGAGCCATGTTCCCCTCCACATCGTTAATCTTCACCGTATATTCGGCACCCTTTACCTTATATTTATATTCTTTCATGATGATTCTTTTTTTGATTAGACTTTAACGTTTGATTTTATTCCGGCCACTCACGCATGGTGTAGCCCTTCGCATTCCATTCGGAGTGCTCTTCGGTATGGTAAGTCAGGACGTTGCTCTCCACGTCATGCACGTCTTCCTCATAATCGCGGAGTGCCATGGCAATGACAGCCATATAGACTTTCATGTCCACCCCTTTGGTCTCCATACCCTGTTTGGCCATGACGGCAGCTTTGTCAGCTTGGTCGCGCACCGCACGGATAGCCCGCACACGGGCCATCTTCGATACCAGTGTCACGGCATAGCCGAACAGGCGGAAAAAGACATAAAGGGCCAACAGGCACCCGAACACGACCCCCATCGCCATGATGGACATGGCAATGCCATACGGGTCTTTCTCTTTGAATTCCGCAACTTTGTCCTGCACTTTGCCCTGTCCGGCATTCGGTGCCCCGGGAGTCACCTCGTCCGCATCAAGCACCATCCAGACGTAAGCCTCGCTATCAGAATCATACACCCGGGCGTATGACTGGTTTTCGGCCAAGGGCGGCACAGTGATGGAATCGAGCAACGTCTTGCCGTTTCCGTCAAACAAGGCGATGAAGTTTTCCTCGCCTTCCTTTAACGTAAAGTTGGTGTGCAAAGTACCGAGATTCGTATGCCCGTCGGCAAAAAACACGATGCGCTGTTGGGCGGTCAAGTTCGTGCGTTCATCCCCTTTCGGTACGAACGACATCAACTTGACACGTTCCGGCACGGAAAGGTCTTTGTTCAAAGCCTCACGATTCGTAGTCAGATAACAACTACGGATGTTGTTGGTTCCCCACGAAGTGTTGGCAATCTCAATCCAACCCGAACGCTCCCCGTATTCGTCAATGAGACCGTGCGTGTTGGTCACAACCACTTCATTGATTTTGAAGCTGAAGGCCCCCTGCCCGAAAGCAGCGGCCACAACCGTCAAACCAACAAGGATTCCTAAAAATCTTTTGTGTAACATCATCTTTATATTGGATTACAATGGAATATTCCCATGCTTCTTCACAGGGTTCAATAATTTCTTGGTCTGCAACTGGGCCAACGCACGAATGACACGGAAGCGCGTGTTGCGCGGCTCTATCACATCGTCGATGTAACCGTACTTGGCAGCCTGGTAAGGATTGGTAAAGAGTTTGTTATACTCGGCTTCCTTCTCTTCCAGGAAGGCTTTCGGGTCTTCGGCTTCCTTGGCATCCTTGGCGTACAATACGGCCACGGCCCCGGAAGCGCCCATCACCGCAATTTCCGCCGACGGCCAAGCATAATTGATGTCTCCACGCAGCTGCTTACAGCTCATCACGATATGGGATCCGCCATAGCTCTTGCGCAAGGTCACCGTCACCTTAGGCACGGTGGCTTCCCCGTAGGCATACAGCAACTTCGCCCCGTGCAATATCACGGCGTTGTACTCTTGCCCCGTACCCGGCAGGAAGCCCGGCACATCCACCAAGGTCACCAACGGAATGTTGAACGCATCGCAAAAACGCACGAAACGCGCCCCCTTGCGGCTGGCATTGCAGTCGAGCACGCCTGCATAGCACTTCGGTTGGTTGGCCACCACGCCCACGCTCTGCCCGTTGAAGCGGGCGAAGCCCACAATGATATTCTTGGCATAATCGGGCTGCACTTCAAAAAACTCACCATTGTCCACTATCGCTCCGATAACTTCGTACATGTCATATGCCTGATTCGGATTGTCCGGAATGATTTCATTGAGGAAATCCTCCAAACGGTCAATCGGGTCGGTACATTCCACCCGTGGTGCTTCCTCCATGTTGTTTTGAGGAATATAACTGATAAGGGTACGGATCATCTGCATGGCCTCTTCTTCCGTTTCGGCCGTGAAGTGCGTCACACCAGACTTCGTGGCATGCACGCTCGCGCCTCCCAAGTCCTCTTGCGACACATCCTCGCCAGTCACCGTCTTCACGACTTTCGGACCGGTCAGGAACATATAAGAGGTGTTCTCCATCATCAAAATAAAATCCGTCAGGGCCGGAGAATATACGGCACCGCCCGCACAAGGCCCGAAAATACCGGAAATCTGGGGAATCACACCGGATGCCTCAATGTTACGTTGGAAGATATTGGCATAACCACCCAAGGCGTTGATACCTTCTTGAATACGTGCTCCGCCCGAATCATTGATACCGATACAAGGTGCCCCCATTTTCATGGCCTGGTCCATCACCTTACAGATTTTCTCGGCCATGGTCTCAGACAAAGAGCCTCCGTTCACCGTGAAGTCCTGTGCAAACACATAAACCAAACGCCCGTCGATAGTACCGCTTCCGGTCACGACCCCGTCCCCCAAATATTGTTTCTTCTCCATGCCAAAGTTGGTGCAACGATGGAGCTTGAACATGTCCATTTCCTCGAAACTGCCTTCATCCAGCAACATGTCAATGCGTTCGCGAGCCGTATATTTCCCTCTCGCATGTTGTTTTTCTATGGCCTTCTCGCCTCCTCCCATGCGCGCTTTGGCACGGAGTTCCACTAATTCCTTGATTCTCTCTAACTGATTACTCATGATACTTAATATGATTTAAGAAACACTTTCTGCTACCTGTCCGCCTCACTCTGGCGGTTGAGTATTGCCATGCTGCAACAAAGGTACTAAAAAAGAATTTCCATCAAGCCTTTTATGCGGAAAAAATTAGTCGAAAAAAGATAACCGGCCTTACGGGCTTTTTTCGTACCTTTGCCTTACTTAAATTAACTTAATATGTCGAATCACGCTTCACCATTAGATTTAGGAACTCTTCCCGTCAGCAAGCTACTTAAACAATATGCTTTCCCGGCCATCGTCGCCATGACGGCTTCTTCACTCTATAACATGGTGGACAGTATCTTCATCGGTCACGGCGTGGGGCCTTTGGCTATCTCCGGGTTGGCACTCACGTTCCCTTTCATGAACCTGTCCGCAGCGTTCGGAGCCATGGTCGGAATCGGAGCGTCGACCTTGATATCCGTGAGATTGGGACAACAAGACTACAAAGCCGCCCAAGACATTTTCGGCAACGTCGTCACACTGACCCTGATTCTGGGTGTCTTGTTCAGCATCGTGTCATTGGTGTTCCTCGACCCGATTCTGAACTTTTTCGGTGCCAGCCCCGCCACATTACCTTATGCCAGAGAGTACATGGAAATTATATTGTTGGGTAACGTCATCACGCACAGTTTCTTCACTTTCAACGCCATCCTGCGTTCTACGGGCCATCCTCAACTGGCCATGAATGCTACCATCATGGCTGTGGTGGGAAACACCATCCTCAATCCTATTTTCATTTACGGGATGAACATGGGCATACGCGGCGCTGCCACGGCCACGATTCTGGCACAAATCGTCTCGTTGCTGTGGCAGGTGAGCGTCTTCCGCCGCCCCAAGGAGCTTATCCAGTTCAAACGTGGCATTTACCGCCTGAAAAAGAAAATCGTCAAGGATACTTTCGCCATCGGCATGTCTCCCTTCCTGATGAACAGTTGCGCTTGCCTCGTCGTAATCCTCATCAACCGCGGACTTGGACAATACGGGGGTGACTTGGCTATCGGTGCGTATGGTATCGTCAACCGCGTCTTGTTCATCTTCATCATGATTGTCATAGGATTAAACCAAGGCATGCAGCCCATCGCCGGATACAATTACGGTTCTCAGGACTACCATCGCGTACTCAAGGTATTGCGTTACACCCTGCTTTGGGGAACACTGATTACCACTACAGGTTTCATTATCGGGGAATTGCTTCCGGAATTGTGTGTCCGCGCCTTTACTACCGATGAAGAGTTGACGGACATTGCCGTAAGGGGAATGCGTATCGTTGTCATATTCTATCCTTTAATCGGAATGCAAATGGTCACAACCAACTTCTTCCAAAGCATCGGGCAGGCGAGTAAAAGTATTTTCTTGTCTCTGACACGGCAACTCCTTTTCCTCATACCCCTGCTCCTGACGCTACCTCAATTCTTGGGCGTAAAAGGAGTTTGGTTGGCCATGCCCATATCCGATGCCATAGCATGTATAGTAGCCGGAATCATGTTAATCACAGCATATAGAAAATTTAAAAAATTAGCCGTATAACGTCATGAGAAAACATATTATTATCAATGTAGGACGCCAGTTAGGCAGTGGGGGACGAATCATAGGAAGCCGTATTGCAGAAGACTTCAACATCAAATTTTATGATAAGGAACTTTTGGACCTGGCTGCAAAAGAAAGTGGATTCAATAAAAAGTTCTTCGAGCGCAATGATGAGCATAAAGGTTTCCTCAAAATACTTTTCAGCTCTTTTGCCCCCATCTTCGGTAGTAGCGACCCATACGCCAACCAACTCAGTGACGAATCGCTTTTCAAATTTCAAAGCGACGCCATCCGCAAGGCGGCCGAACAGGATTCTTGCGTGTTCGTAGGAAGATGTGCCGACTATATCCTGCGCAACTATCCCAACACCGTGAATGTCTTTATCACGGCCGACATGCCCGACCGAATCAAACGAGTCTGCGAGATGCTCCACATCACGGAAAAAGAGGCAGAAAAGAAATGTATAGAAGGAGACGAGAAACGTTCCGAATACTATAACTACTACAGTGCCAAGACTTGGGGAAGCGCAGCGTCCTATGACCTTTGCATCAATTCGTCTGCCTTAGGCATAGAAGCTACTGTCGACATAGTCGAAGACTTCATAGCCCAGAAGCTGAAACTATGAAGCGCATCGGATTGCTTTCGGACACCCACCGTTATTGGGACCGTAAATATCTGGAGTATTTTGAAGAATGCGATGAGATTTGGCATGCTGGAGACATCGGCTCCATGGAAGTGGTACAAAAATTGTCTGCATTCCGCCCTTTCAGGGCTGTATATGGAAACTGCGACGGTGAGGACATCCGTAAAATGTTCGGCGAGAAACTCCGGTGGCGTTGCGAAGATGCCGAGGTGCTGATGACGCACATCGGAGGATACCCCGGCAAATATGCTCCCGACATACGAACGCAACTGTACAGTCATCCGCCTCATTTGTTCATCTGTGGGCATTCCCATATCCTAAAGGTTCAGTTCGACCCTAAATTAGGTTTGCTGCATATCAACCCGGGAGCTGCGGGCATCATGGGTTGGCACAAAGTACGTACGCTCGTACGTTTCACCGTAGAGGGGCAGACCTTCAAAGACTTGGAGGTGATAGAAATACCACGAACGGAAAGTTCATCCTGCATATTATAAAATCCGCATTATACGTATGGC
>ERZ773260.952-NODE-952-length-40008-cov-6.748730_pt1 | contig 40008 bp, 32 predicted proteins | sample MGYA00511387_ERZ773260 | MGnify/ENA primary metagenome ERZ773260 (study PRJEB29015, sample SAMEA2737745) | human gut metagenome | biome: human gut; feature: human-associated habitat; material: faeces | place: China | collected 2012 ...
TGGCTATCGATACCCTGATTGAGGATGGCGACAATTATTACTATGTGGACATCAACGGTGTAATGGCTTCCAATCAGTGGGTAGCGATTACTGGTATTATTTCCAGGCTAATGGTAAAGCATTAAAGAATGGCGATAACAGTAAGGTTACTTTAAAAACTGTAAATGGTAAGAAATATGCATTTGATGAAGAAGGAAAGATGCTGTATGGTTGGGTTTCTTCTGATAATGCAGAACGCGTAGATGATACAGACGGCGATGGCTTCAAAGAGGGTGACTATTACTTCGGCGGCGAAGATGATGGCGCTATGACCGTTGGTTGGCTACAGATGGATATTACTTATGATGAAGCTACCAATGATTACGAAATCGCTCCTGTGTTTAATGATGATGAAGACCAGACCCGTTGGTTCTATTTCAAAGCTAATGGTAAAAAGGTTAAGGCAGAAAATGGCGATTACCAGAAAGAAAAGACAATCAATGGTAAGAAGTATGCTTTTGATCAGTATGGCGCAATGACTGCAGAGTGGTCATTGGATAAAGATGAAATTACTGATAAGGCAAGTTCCAGCAATCCTATTCCTGCATCTAACAGTTCTGCTGGCAGTGTAGATGTTGATGCTAAGTATGCTCAGCAGTGGAGATACTTCAATAGCGTTGAAGATGGTTCCAGGATAAGTAAGGGCTGGTTCAAGGTAGTTGCTGCTGAGTATCTGAACTATGATAAATTTAATGATGATGAAGATGCTTGGTACTATGCAGATGGAAGCGGTAACCTGTATGCCGGCGAATTCAAAACCATTAAGGGCAAAAAGTATGCGTTCCGCGATGATGGCCGAATGATTGATGGTCTGAAGTTCATCAAAGAAGAAGGCAATGGGCTGGATGTAATTGCCGATGACGATGCCACATATAACTTTGACAATGAGGATGATTTTGATGAGAATTCTCTCGCACTGGAAGCTCTTGGCTATAAGTGCTATTACTTCGGTAACGGTGATGATGGTGCTATGAAGACCAATAAAACCACTGTTGAAATTGATGGCGAGAAATTCAACTTCTACTTTGAAAAGTCCGGAAGCCTGAAGGGCGCTGGTAAAACTGGCGAAAAGGATGACAAGTATTATCAGGCAGGTAAACTGCTGAGAGCAGGTTCTGATGAGAAATATCAGGTAGTTGCCGGAATTAAGACGACTGTCGATAGTAAGACAGGAGCAGGATATAAGAAGATAAGTGATGCGAAAGAATTTATTGGTGTCCTGTATCAGTTTAATGCAGTTAAGATGGGCGTGAATGATGATAATGTCAAGAAGTTAAATGAACTCGGCGTAAATAAGAAGGCTGATGATTTGAGCGAGTTATACATCATGGATTATAATACTGATGCTCCTGCAGATACATTTTTCTTAGTTAATACTTCTGGTAAGGTTATTGACAGTAAGTCCAAGAACAGAGATGGTAATGATTATTACTATGTTGTTCAGAAGGGTGGCAAGATTGTAGCTGTTTATGTTGAAGACTAATTTATAGTATTCAATACAACTAATTAAAATCTAAGGGGGAAGCGTTATGGCTGATTGTAATTTAATTAGTCCTAACGCTTTCTTTTTATAAACAGAAAACCAACTTGGAGGTATGAATATGCTAAAAAAGAAATTAACTACCCTGGCTGTAGCTATAGGGATTACTTTATCTATTTCCATACCCGCTTTTGCCAGTCATATAGAAAGTGAAACAACTATGGAAAATGCAGGCGCATATCTGTTTGATTGGCGCTCCATAGACTGCGGAAATGGTCGTTATTTTGCAATTATTGCAGGAGGAGATACACTTTATGAAAGTAATGTAATCCTCAAAAGAGGCTATGATTATGCTTATACTTTCTACCCCAATATGTATTCACGTCCATGGGGACAAATCCCGGATTTAGTTAATATTAATGGCGTATGGGGAATCCCGGAAAATTGGACTTTATTGCCGGAGAACAGTCAATCTACATTGCAGCTAGTATTAATCATGAACAATAATAATTACACAAGCAAAGAGCGGTATATTGATGTCGTACGGCTTCCAGGAGGAGTCTCGGCAGTTGATTTACCTGCCGAAGTCAGAAAATATCTAATTAATGCGGATGGCTCAGATGCAGGTGCCTATTCCGGCACTGAAACTACTGGCTGGATAAAAAATGAATACGGACAATGGCGTTATAGAAAACCAGATGGAACCTTTGTCAGTGATGGTTGGTTAAAGGTTGATGAAAATTCATATTATATGAACTCTGATGGAATCATGCTAACAGATACAATTTCACCTGATGGAGTTTATGTCAATACAAGCGGTGAAAAAACATCTTATATGCCAGGATGGATAGCAAATGAAAGAGGCTGGAAATATGTATTGAAGAACGGATATTATGCAGCATCCACATGGATTCAGGATACTGATGGAAAGTGGTATTACTTTGACATGGGCGGTTATATGGCAGCAGATGAAAACACCGCGGATGGATATTATGTTGGCCCTGACGGTGTATGGAATGGACAGCCAAGTACCATTTCAGACAATGTTAATCTTGGACCAGGAATGACTCTTTCCTATGGTTGGGAAGAGTCTAATAATACTTGGAAATACAAGCAGAAAGACGGTACTTATGTGACAGATGCTTGGAAACAGGATAATGGTAACTGGTATTATTTTGGTGAAAATTCAATAATGGTTACGAATCAGGAAACTCCGGATGGTTACTATGTTAACGCCGAAGGTGTTTGGGTACAGTAAATAACTAAATAGTTGAAGATTAAAAATAACATTGAAAATACAAGTTGAATGAATGTAAGGCGAAGCCATTTTGGGGCTTCGCCTTATTTCTACGAGGGTATAGAAATTTTGTGTCTTTAAGTCGGGGAAAACTGTTTGATTTGAATTAGATATGTATGGTTTTGTAAATATTTGATGATTTATGGTTGCCAAATTATTTATCTATTTAGAGTATTACCATCTTTCGGAGAACTATACATGATTTTGATTTTTTTGCACATAAAACAGGCATTCGTGGTTTTTCAGTTTGTGGGCGCTGCCCACACCTGGCCTCAGGAATGAGACCGGGTTTTTCTGGAAATACTCCTAATGCCGAAGGAATAGGCTTGCCAGGATGTCAGCGGTTCACTGCTCCCGGCCTTCTCCTTTTATAGATATGAAGTCAGTCGCTCCCCATACAACACTATCAACTGATTCAGCACCTGATTCCAGCCACGGTATCTTTGGGTCCATTTCCGAATCACGTTCCCACTTGCAAGGTAAAGCATTTTTTCTAGGGCACTGTCGCTGGGGAACACACTTTTGGTCTTGGTCACCTTCCTGTATTGAGGGTTCAATCCCTCAATGATGTTCGACGTACTATGCCGCTTTCGTGATAGCACGACCAATACGATTAGGGGATTCAACCGCCAGTTGCGAAAAGTGACAAAATCAAAGACCGTATTTTCCTCGGACGATAGTCTGATAAAAATGCTGTATCTGGCGATGATGGACATCACAAAGAAATGGGCCGGTCACCGCCAGGACTTGGGCAGATTCATTCCCAATTGGAGACTTATTTTGAGGAACGGTTATCCTGATTATATGCGGAAAAGGGCGGCTGGAGCAGTTTTTCTTGACATGCCTAAAACAGCATTATAATACAAGCAAAGGGCAAAACCTGGATAAACGGCTTTGCCCCTTGGAAACCATTGACATATCTTATATCAGTTTTTTGAGTTTAAACAAAACCTGAAACGGTTTCCTGCCCTTTAGTATTATCCACTAATCCTGTGTTCGTTACCATATAATAGAAATCTTTTAACACTAGAGTCAGGCTTCTTCCTGTTGGGTATTCTGTATGGCTCCTGGCCCTAAGCTTTCAGTATCAACAGTAATCGTTGTAGGTTGTCCATCCCATACACCATTTACATCAACATAATATCCATCAGGAGTCTGTTTATCTGTCACCATGTATCCACCTATGTCAAAGTAATACCAGTTGCCATCCGCCCCCTGAACCCAGGTTGAAGCAGCATAATAGCCATTTTTAAGGACATATTTCCATCCCCGGTCATTCTGTACCCACCCGGGCATATAATTTGTCTTTTCTCCTTTTGCATTTACATATACTCCATCAGGTGTAATGGTATCTGCCAGCATAAAACCATTTTCATCCATATAGTAGTTTTCATCATCTACATTTAACCAGCCGTTGGTGACCAGACCACCATCCGGTTTTCTATATATCCATTTACCATCCTGCTTATCCCAGCCATTTGTAACCGTACCTGAATAGGCTCCGGCATCTGAGCCATCCACGTTTATTAAATATTTCCTGACTTCTGCCGGAAGCGTGGATGAGTCCACACCACCTGGAAGTCTTACGACATCTATATAGCGCTCATTGGTTGGAAGCTTCTTGTTATTTGTTACCAAGGTAATCCGTAATGTAGGCTGGGTACCTTCCGGAAGATTAGCCCAATTTTCCGGAATGCCCCATTGCCCATTTACATTTACTAAATCAGGCACCTGTCCCCATGGTCTTGGAATTGACGGGTTAAAGGTATAAGGATAATCGTAACCTCTATTTAATATAACATCACTTTCATTAATTGTATCCCCACCTACTAAAATAGCAAAATATTTACCATTCTCATAGCCTACCGGACGCCATTCGAATAAATAGGCACCGCAATTTTCCATGACAACTGCATTAGAGGATGTTGTATCTGCTAATGCGGTATGGGTATAAGCAGGTGCTAGCGAGAGAGTACACGCTAATAGAATGGCTTTTAATCGTATTCTTTTCATTTTAAAATACCTCCATATTGAATGTGCAACGAAACTAAATATTTCTAAGAAATGGAATTTTTAAAAAAAAGAAAGCGTTGCAACTAATATAATAGTATCAGTCACAACGCTTCCCCCTAAATTTCAGCTACTCCATCTATTAAACTATTCTAAATTAGTCCTCAACATAGATACCAGCAACACTACCGTCTTTCTTATTTACGGTATAATAGTAATCATTACCATCTTTATTTCTGGACTTACTGTCAACTACTTTACCAGATGTACCTACAAGGAAGTAGTCCTTTGTGCTAAGTTCGGCCTTTGGAATGTAAACTTCCTTCAAATCGGCAAGCTTCTTATTGATATTAGCATCACTCAGAATCTTCTTAGCTGCAGCATCGGTCATACCCTCTAAATCAGTCTTGGTATAGTAAGCAATGCCATTCTCGTCTAAATCCTTTAAGAAGGCGTCAACGTCGTCCAGTTTATCATAAGCTGTGATATCTTCACCTTCAGCTAATGTTTCATCGAGATCAGAGTTCTTCGCATAAGTATTGACTTTTACAACCTGATACTTATCATCAGAACCAGCCTTGATAAGTTTACCAGACTGATAGTACTTATCATCCTTCTCACCTGTCAGACCGGCACCCTTGTTTCCGCCAGACTTCTCAAAGTAGAAGTTATACTTATCGCCATCAATCTCAACTGTATTCTTGTTGGTTCTCATGGCACCATCATCACCATTACCGAAGTAATAGCAGTAGTATCCAGCTGCCTCGAACATTGGTGCATGTAAATCAAAGTCATCCTCATTATCGAAGTTGAATGTATCATCGTCATCAGCAATTACATCTAAGCTGGTGCCTTCGTCCTTAATGAACTTCAGACCATCTATCATACGGCCATCATTACGGAATGCATACTTCTTGCCTTTGATTGTCTTGAATTCGCCGGCATACAGATGACCGCTTCCATCTGCGTAGTACCAGGCATCTTCATCATCATTGTACTTCTCTTCATTCAGAAGTTCGGCACTGACAACCTTGAACCAGCCCTTGCTTACCCTAGCGCCATCTTCAACACTATTATAGTATCTCCATGCCTGGCTGTACTTAGCCTGCTCTTCAGCAGTAGATATACTTGCTGTTGAAGATGTAGATGGCTTCTTATCAGCATCCACAGACCACTCAGCTACCATTGCGCCGTACTGGTCAAATGCGTACTTCTTACCATTGATGGTCTTATCCTTGGTCTCATCAGCGCTCTCAGAATAAATCTTCTTACCATTGGACTTAAAGTAGAACCAACGGCTCTGATCCTCATCATCAGTAAATACTGGTGCAATCTCTTTATAAGCATCATCGGTTGCTTCATCATATGTGATATCCATCTGCAGCCAGCCAACAGTCATTGCACCATCGTCTTCACCGCCAAAGTAGTAGATACCTTCCTTGAAGCCATCACCGTCTGTGTTGTCAACGCGCTCTGCATTGTCTTCAGCTACCCAGCCATACAGCATACGGCCTTCATCGTCAAATGCATATTTCTTGCCGTTTACAGTCTTCAGTGAAACCTTGTCATTGGTTCCATTGGTTAATGCTTTACCATTAGCCTGGAAATAATACCAGTAGTGGTCTGGCTCGTCATCCTCGCCAGCATCCTCGTTGTCAATCGCTACCCACTGATTGGAAGCCATCACACCATTGATGTCCACATAGTAATAATTGTCGCCATCCTCAATCAGGGTATCGATAGCCATCTCGCCATCGCTGTCCAGATAATACCAGTTGTTACCGGATTTCTTCCACTGATCAGTTGCTCTCTCGCCATCTCTGTTGTAGTATACCCAAGTACTATCTTCCTCAGCCCAACCCTGAGCTGCGAAAGAAGTCATGGATGCACCAATAGCGAGCAGTGCTGCTGTTGATAATACAGCAACTAATTTTGTCTGCTTTCTCATAATTAATGCACTCTCCTTTTTCTTTTTGAAATACTTTTTGAAATTCCTAATTGCATTACGAGTTGATTATACTCCGTATATGGAAAATTATAGAAGATAGTATATTATCTACATATAGAATATCAAATCCATTATTATCAATGATTCTATTAAAACCTCTCCCCTATAAATATAAATGACTTATTCGATATCAACTAAAGAAAGGATTCTCTCATTTCGTAATGCAAATTTTGTAGATTTATAATTATTGACGAGTACCTTGTTTCAATGATATGATATTTGTATAATTACTAACTAAACGATTAGTAATTTTGTGATAAAATGATGGAGGATGAATTATGTTTGTTGGCCGCTTAAGGGAACTCAAAAAACTACAATCACTTTACAACAGCAATCAATTTGAATTTGCTGTCTTTTATGGACGAAGAAGAGTTGGAAAGACCACACTTATTAATGAATTTATAAAAGATAAAAAGGCTGTATATTATATGGCAGTTGAAGGAACCCGCAAAGAAAACCTCTCAGGTTTATCAAAAGCACTGCTGATGACCGGAGAATCCGCACGGGGCGCAGAGTTTTTGGATTACACCAATTTATTTAACTATATTGATACCCTCTGTCAAAGTCAGGAACGCCTTATAATTGTGATAGATGAGTATCCTTATTTAGCTGCCTCCTATCCTGCAATATCATCTATGCTTCAAAGCCATATAGACCAATGCTGGAAGAACAGCAAACTCTTCTTGATATTATGTGGTTCATCTTTAAGTTTCATGGAGGAACAGGTATTAGGCTATAAAAGCCCTCTGTACGGCCGCAGGACGGCACAGTTTAAAATACACCCATTTACCTTCTTTGAAGCCCGTAGAATGCTTCTGAGCTTCTCAGAAGAGGCACAGGCAATACTATATGGTATTACGGGAGGGATACCTGAATATATATCACGAATTGATGTTGATAAAAGTTTAGATGATAATATTGTTGATTTGTTCTTTGATGAGAGTGGAAGATTATTTGAAGAACCTGTCAATCTTTTAAAACAGGAATTAAGGGAGCCTGCCTCTTATCACTCCATTATATCCGCCATTGCCAGTGGAGCCAGCAGAATGAATGACATATCAACAAAAACCGGCCTGGAGACCAGCGGCTGCAGCAATCAGATAACATCACTAATTTCATTAGGCATTATAAGAAAGGAAATACCCATAACAGAAAATGCTACCAGCAGAAAGACCTTATATCAGCTGGAGGACAGCATGTTTTTATTTTGGTATCGCTTTGTTCGTCCCAATATAAGCAGCATCACCAGAGGTGTAGGATTAACAATATATAAAACATTAGTAAAGCCTCAAATAAGTGATTTCATGAGAAAAATATTTGAAAATATTTGCCTACAATATCTGTATCACCCTAAAATATACGAAAGTCTTCCGTTTCCCGTCGGCAATGTAGGAAGATGGTGGGGAAATAACCCTGTGAAAAGACGGCATGAAGAAATTGATATCATGGCTATACAGGAACCTTATGTCCTGTTAGGAGAATGCAAGTGGAAAGATACCCCTGTGGATATGGATACTGTTCACACGTTGCTGGAACGGAGCGGACTGTTCCATTATCCTGAAAAGTATTATTTCTTTTTTTCAAAAAGCGGTTTTGAAGATTCTGTGATTGATTATGTGAAAAATAGTAGAAATATAAATCTTGTCTCTTATAAACAGATATGCCAGATAGGGGATATAAATGAATAATGGTTGAAAGGTTATAACGACGGAAGGTTTTTTACTTTTTCGCCATTTAAATTGCCCATTTTTTAAGAAATCCTTATAAATAGTATTCCTTTGGTAAGACCGGCATCTGCTTAACCGGCCTGCAGTTTATTCATACCGGTGTTGCTGGCACTATTGGTTCCACATCTGATTTCGGCGATATTATGGCTGATGATGATTCTACCTGCAACTATGATGATAAGGATTCCTTTAACGCACATGCATCACAGTTATATGCCCAGGGTTATTCCTGCTACTATTTCGGTGATGACTGTGCAATGAGGACAGGAAAAACCACAGTAAATATTGACGGTGACAACTTCAGCCTCTACTTTGGAAAATACGGTTCCTCCAAGGGTACTGGTAAAGTTGGCGAGGAAGACAAGAAGTATTACAATTCTGGAAAACTGATGTCTGCAGGCGGGGATGAGAAGTTCCTGGTTGTTTATTCCTAAATCAGTGATGGAAAAGTGATTGGATACAAGACATATGCAGATGCTGCTACATTTGCAAATGATATAGACAATGTTGTAACCGGAGTTACTGTCCTTAATAGGGGCGACCTTGACTCCACATTCCTTAATACTGATGGAAGCTATAAGTCAAAAGCAACCCGGACCGATGGTACTGTCTCTGTTGCCATTGTATCATTGAACGACTTAGGCTTAAGTGCCAGCAAGTTAAAAAATAATAACAATGACGATTTGAGCGTTTACGTTTACACAAATGCTGCCGGAGAACACTCTCTTGGAGTTTCAACCCTTAAGAATGACGGTGCTGCCGTAGTCCACACAAGCGGTAAGATTAGCGAGAATAGCTCTAAGAACAAAGATAGTAATGATGTAACTTATAAGCTTTACAAAGATAAGATTGCTGCTACCTTTGCAGAGGACTAATCCGATAACTGAATAGTTATCCGGTAATGGATGGGGGATATTTCTTTTGTGACTATAAATGTCACAGGGGAATATCCCCAATTTTTGTAAAAGTAAACCATGAGGTGTAGATGATAACATACGGAGGTAGTATTTATGTGGAAAAAACGAATTGCGGCCATAGGTCTTGCTGTTTCTCTTGCGTTAGGAGCTGCAGCGGTTTCTTATGCCGATACAACAGAGGGCATTACCATGGAAAATTGTGGCGCTTACCTATTCGTATGGCGTCCTGTAGATTTATGGGAGGGGCACTATTTTGCAATACCGGCAGGCGGGAATACCATACAGGAATCAGATTCAATTCTTAATAGAGGGTATGATTATGCCTTTACATTTAACAACTCTATTCCGAAGCCCTGGGGGACAGGTCCCGTCTCTGGTAAACATAAACGGAATCTAGGGAATACCAGAAAGCTAGCACTTGCTTCTCGAAGGCAGCCAGTCATATACGCGAATGACACTTACAACGAATAATAAAAAGATGTCAACAAAAGAGCGGTATGTGGATATTGTACATCTTCCCAGCAGCATATCGGCTTCAGACCTTCCGCCGGATGTCCGCAAATATCTGATTAATGTGGATGGTTCTGATGCCAGGGCCTATGAAGGAACAACTACCTCCGGTTGGGAAAAGGATGGAAATGGACATTCCCGCTATCAAAAATCTAACGGTACTTATGTAGCTGACAGCTGGCTTACCATAGACGATAAATCCTATTACATGGATTCCAACGGCGTAATGCTTACCGATACCATTACGCCAGATGGATTTTACATAAATGCAAAAGGAAAAAAACAAATACATTCCTGGATGGGAACAGGAAGAAAAGGGCTGGCGCTATGTTAAAAAGGATGGTTCCGATGCATCTGCCGCCTAGGTACAGAACACGGATGGACGGTGGTATTATTTTAACATGGCGTGCTATATGGTTACAGATACCACTACTCCTGATGGATTCTATGTAGACGCCAATGGAATCTAGGATGGTCAGCCATCCTCTAATGCAACTGTCAATCAGCAAAAGTTAGGCCCTGGTGCAACTGCCAATGCATCACCAGAGGGCTGGGAAGCACATGGAAATGCCTGGAAGTATAAGCAGGCAGATGGAAGCTATGTTACCAATGCTTGGATGCAGGATACAGATGGAAAGTGGTATTATTTTAATGAAGCATCTGAGATGGTAACTGGACAGACTACACCAGATGGATATGAAGTGGGTGATGATGGTGTGTGGAAACAGTAAAGGAGAAGTTATAGAGAATATATTTTAAATGACCGGAGGAGGAAGTCTCTACAATAACTTTTTTCTATATATACATGTAATGGCTTATTTTATGAGTAATTCTCAATCCTATACAAAACAGTATCGCGATAAATCGCGATTTAATTGTGATTTACTCCCAAAATAAAGATGAAATCTTTATAAGCATTACATATTTGAAAAAACACATTAGTTTGTCGCCGATTCTTTCTATATATCATTAATCTCATCATTACACTAAATACAGGGGCCTCCTATGCTTCGGAAATTATAGGAGGCCCCTGTTGTATACAGATATATTCACATCCAAAAACAAATACTAATTATTCCACACCCCATCTGCTCCCACATAATAACCATCCGGTGTAGTCTGATTCATAACCATCAGAGACTCGCCGTCAAAGTAATACCACTTCCCGTCTACCTCTCTCCATGCGTTTGTTACATAGCTTCCATCAGACAATCTATATTTCCAGGTGGCTCCAGATGCCTCCCAACCTTCAGATGCATTTTCTGATGCTGCACCCGGACCAAGATTCACTGTGTTGTCAATGATAGAGGGCTGTCCATCCCATACACCGTCCGCATCTACCCGATATCCATCTGGTGTAATATCGTCCGTTTCCATATATGTTCCTATATTGATATAATACCATTTTCCATCATCGCCTTGAATCCAGGTCGCGCCGGCATAATATCCATTTTTCTGTATATATCGCCAGCCCTTTTCATCATGATACCATCCTGGTATATAATTCGTCTTTTCTCCATTAGCATTTACATATACACCATCTGGTGTAATTGTATCAGTAAGCATAACACCATTGGCATCCATATAGTAGGATTGATCGTTAACCTTTAACCATCCATTCGCTACATACGTACCATCAGGTTTCCTATATCTATATTGTCCATTTTCCTGTACCCATCCAGAAGTAATGGTTCCATTATATGCACCTGCATCGGAGCCATCTACATTAATTAAGTATTTTCTCACTTCAGGGGGCAATTCAGCGCTGTTTACATTGCCTGGAAGATGGACAACATCTACATACCGCTCATTACTGGACAGATTCCTGTTATTCGTAAAAAGGACGATTCGTGTCACTGGCTGGCTGCCTTCCGGCAGGATTCCCCAGTTCTCAGGAATTCCCCATACACCATCAATATTAACAAGGTCAGGAACCTGTCCCCAAGGCCTTGAATACTCCATTGGTTTAAACGTATATGCATAATCATATCCCCTGCTCAGGATGACATCACTTTCATAAATTGTATTACCGCCTACAAGAATGGCAAAGGAATGACCATCTCCACAGTCCACAGGGCGCCATTCAAAAAGATATGCACCACTGTTTTCCATGGTTGTCGTAGGGGTCTCTGCCATAGCAGGAAAAGCTGCCGATACAGAAATCAGCAACGCTAAAACCAATGGTTTAAACTTTTTATATATCATATATATCCTCTCCTTTATTCTTACTAAAAAAGAAGCGCTGTGACTTAATTTAATACTAAATCAGTCACAACGCTTCCCCCTAAATCATATTACCAACTTTTACTAATTAATAATTAGTCTTCGCTGTAGATAGCAAGAATCTTTCCGCCCTTTGCAGTAACATATACGAAGTCGCTGCCATCGGTGCTCTTGGTCTTGCTGTCAATAACCTTACCAGATGTATTTACTAAGAAGTAGTCATCAGAAGACAGACCGCTGCCACCATTAATCATGTACAGGTCTTTGATATCCTCACCCTTCTTATTAACACCGATGCTAGACAGCTGTGCTTCTTTTACAGAATCGGCACTGCCAGTGTAATCAGTATAGTTGCTAGCAGTAATAGCATCTAAGAAATCGTCAACGTCAGACAGCTTCTTATAGCCTTCTTCGGTTGTGGTGCTAACCTTCTGGATTACCTGATACTTATCATCCTTACCAGCTGCAAGCATCTTACCAGACTGATAGAACTTGTCATCCTTCTCACCAGTTAAACCAGCACCCTTCTTGGAGCCGGACTTCTGGAAGTAGAAGTTGAACTTATCACCATCAATATCAATGCTGGTCTTGTTGGTCTTCATAGCACCATCATTGCCATCACCGAAGTAGTAGCAGCTATAGCCCTGCTTCTCATACTTCAGAGCACTTTCATTGAAGTCATCTTCAGTATCGAATGGAAGAGCGCCATCATCATCAGCCCTTACGCTTAAGCCAGTACCTAAATCCTTAATGAACTTCAGGCCATCAACCATACGGCCGTCATCACGGAATGCATACTTCTTGCCCTTGATGGTCTTGAACTCACCAGCATACAGATTACCACTTCCATCTGCATAGTACCAGGAATCCTCATCGTCATCAAACTTATCGTTGTTCAGCCATTCAGCTGCAACTACCTTGAACCAGCCCTTGCTGATTCTGGAACCGTCCTCAACGCTGTTGAAGTATCTCCACTCCTGAGCATACTTAGCAGTTACGCTGTTTCCGGTTGCTGTGCTGTTATCGCTGTGTGCACGATCAGCTGTAGCCAGCTTATCAGCATCTTCACGATCCAGAGACCACTCGGCTGTCATAGCACCATACTGGTCAAATGCATACTTCTTACCATTGATGGTCTTCTCTTTTGCTTCTCTTGCTCCATCAGCCTTAACTTTCTTACCGTTAGACTGGAAGTAGAACCAACGTGTCTGATCCTCATCCTCATTGAATACAGGAGCAAACTCGTAATCGCTGGTTGCTTCATCATATGTGATATCCATCTGTAACCAACCAACGGTCATTGCACCGTCGTTCTCGTCACCGAAGTAATAGTCACCGGTCTTGAAGCCATCACCGTCTGTATTGTCGATACGCTCTGCGTTGTCTTTTGCAACCCAGCCGTACAGCATCTTACCTTCTTCGTCAAAGGCATACTTCTTGCCGTTAACAGTCTTTAATGCGATGTTGCTGTTATTTCCATTGGTTAATGCTTTACCATTAGCCTGGAAATAGTACCAGTAGTTCTCTGGCTCATCGTCATCGCCAGCATCCTCATTCTCAATTGCTACCCACTGATTGGAAGCCATAACGCCGTTGATATCTACGTAGTAGTAGTTGTCGCCATCCTCAATCAGGGTATCGATAGCCATCTCGCCATCGCTATCTAAGTAGTACCAGTTGTTACCGGACTTAGCCCACTTATCAGTTACTCTGTCGCCATTCCTGTCGTAGTATACCCAAGTACCATCTTCCTCGGCCCAACCCTGAGCTGCGAAAGAAGTCATGGATGCACCAATAGCGAGCAGTGCTGCTGTTGATAATACAGCAACTAATTTTGTCTGCTTTCTCATAATTAATGCACTCTCCTTTTTCTTTTTGAAATACTTTTTGAAATTCCTAATTGCATTACGAGTTGATTATACTTCGGATAAGGAAAATTATGACTTGTTGGGGGGGCTTGTATGATTTAAACATAGAGGACCGTGAGAGCGTTTGATTTCATAAAATAATGGGTATTAAAAACTGACTTTTAACAATGATGAAGCTAGATTCCGTATCTGACAATTATGGATAGAAGGCCTTGCACCATGAAAAAACGTTATGATACCCCGAATGAACTAACTGGAGATTACTGTGTGTATAATACAAGCTTTGCATGTTGTCATCAAATGATACTAAGAAATATTCCAAGGATAGCAGATGGCTTTTTCTATTTTTTCTTATTCTTTTAAAGCTTTTGTTCTTCCTTCGCTTGTGTGTGATCTGTTATCCCATTCTCTGTTTGGTATAATACCGACGGATTCATGTAACGATTCCTATATCTTATGATTTCCGCAACTAAATTCGCTTCTTTCTGTATTTTTAAGCGGGTATCAGGGAAGATGCGTGTTAAATTTCCTTTGCCTTGTTTTGGAACGGCATAGGTCTATTTTATGATTATGTTTAGGAAGTTCGTGTATCGGCTCAAGAATGGGATTTCAATCATGATTGGGCTACCTTTCTTTGTTGCTGTCCCATACCACACCTAAGTCAGTGTTATAAGTTAAAAAAAGCGGTATCGCCAATATATGGATTATTTAATAAAATATTAAACTTTTACCAATCATTTTATTTGCTCTTAAGTTGATAAAATGCGAAGGGGATGATATACTTGTACAGAGACTTGAGGGACTTTGTGTACTGAAAAAAGAGACATCAGTAGGATGGATAGAATTGTAGAAGGTGCCTAATAAATGAAGAATTTTGAGCAATATAAACGTATTGTCCGTTTTACATCTGTTATTTCGTTGATTGTATGTGAAATGGTTATATACTGGGCGGTATGGTTAAAACATTATAATGTAGAAATGGAAATTCCGTATAATAGAACCGGAAATTGGATGATTGTAGCAGTTTACGGACTCCTATTACTTATTTTCTGTAAAATGTATGGCGGGTTTAAGATTGGATATTTAAAGACCTTTAATATTATTTATTCTCATTTTTTGACTACTATTTCTGCGAATGCTTTGATTTATCTTCAGATTACCCTGCTTATAAAGCATTTTACATCAATTTTGCCATTGGCTTTAATGACAGCTGTGCAACTGGCTATATCAGTGCCTTGGGGAATCGTATTTACGCGTTTGTATAGGCTGCTTTATCCGGCAAGAAAGACCCTGTTAGTATATGGGGAACGTTCAGTTGATGTCTTTGTGGGAAAGGCAAATACAAGAAATGACCGTTTTATTATCTCTCAAAAAGTGGATTATAGGAAGGGCTTTGATGCAATCATCAGTTTAATAGGAGATTGTGAAGCTGTTATTTTATGTGACCTTCCTTCGGAAGTTCGTAATAAACTCTTAAAGTACTGTTATGCTCAAGCGATACGGGTTTATGTTACACCGAAACTATCAGATATAATTGTGAGAAGTGCCGAGGAGTCGCATTTAATTGATAGTCCGTTGCTGTTATCCAGAAATAACGGCTTTACCTTTGAACAGAGATTTTGTAAACGTACTGTAGATATTATATTGACCTTGATTTTACTTCTTTTATTTTCTCCAATTATGATTTTGACAGCAATTGCAATAAAAGTTTATGATGGTGGTCCTATCCTTTTTTTGCAGGAACGGTATACAAAAAATGAGAAGAAGTTTATGATTTACAAATTTCGTAGCATGAAGATTAACTCCGATTCCATCAAGTATGTACCCACTATGGATGATGATTCCAGGGTTACTCCGGTTGGAAGGGTGATACGCCAGTTAAGAATTGATGAAATGCCGCAGTTTTTTAATATTTTAAAGGGAGAGATGAGTCTGATAGGTCCAAGAGCGGAAAGCGTTAAGCTTACGGATGCCTATGTGAAAGGTATACCTGAATTTAAATATCGTTTAAAGGTGAAGAGTGGGTTGACGGGATATGCTCAGGTCCATGGTAAATATAACACAACACCGTATGATAAACTGAAATTGGATTTAATGTATATACAGAATTATTCATGGCTTATGGATGTTGAAATTATTTTTCTGACAGTTAAGATTTTATTTATGAAAGATAGCACGGAAGGGTTTACAGAAGAACAATGTGCAACCTTAGATATTCCAGAGGAAGAAAAGAATGGTACAAAATAATAAAGCGGTAATCATAACAAGTTCATCTACATATGAAAGTAGAGTTAATGCCATTGAGGAGTTTCTTTTTTTCAAAGGATACGATGTACTGGTTTTAGAACCTGGATATGATCACCATACAAAACAAGAAAGGTATTCTAGAAAAAATAATCATGAGTATCTTCCAATGATAGCCTATAAAAAAAATCTTTCTTTACGGAGAATATATTCTTTGCATGATTTTGCAAAAAAAGCATTTCATAGGGCGGAGAAGGAGGCACCGGTATTATTGTATGTACTTATTCCTGCTAATTCTCTCGCAAAGTTTTGTTCTCGGTATAAAAGGAAATACAGTGGAATGCTTATTTATGATATTTTGGATATGTGGCCAGAGTCTTTGCCTTTTCGATTTGGAAAGACATGCTGGCCTTTTTCGGTATGGAGGAATTTGCGGGATGACAATCTGAAATTTGCTGATGCTGTAATAACAGAATGCAAGTTATTTGCAAGTCTCTTAGAACGGAGATTAGGTTATAGGCCCAAAACTGTATATTGGCCCAAGGAGATTTGCAGGCCGGAGTGGACATGCATTCCGGATTTAAATAGTATTCATATCTGTTATTTGGGCGCAGTTAATCACATTATTGATAGAGAAACAATCGTTGATCTCGTTGGGCGTTTAAACCGTAAAAAGAAGATAATATTTCATTTGATTGGAGAGGGAGAAAATAGAACATATTTTATAGAAGAATTGGTTAATGCAGGCATTGAAGTAAAGGATGAAGGAGCTATTTATGATGAGGATGTAAAGTGTAGAATTATCCAACAGTGTCACTGGGGGCTAAATATAATGAAGTCTCAGGTATGTGTCGGGCTGACGATGAAGTCGGTGGAATACCTTGCGTTTGGACTGCCGATTCTTAATACAATTCAAGGAGATACGTGGAATTTGGTGGAAAATGAAAGGGTAGGATATAATTGCTCTAAAATGATGAATGAAAGCCAAATAAATGAAATCATTTATCTGTCTGAAGAGTTGGTAAAGTCGCGTACTCATATTAGGGATATATATGAGAAGAATTTTTCCGTTTCAGCCTTTTATAAGCAGATGGAAATCGTCTGGAGTCAGTTGGATATACAGAGAGGAAAGGAACAATGAATATATTGCATATCTCCCCATATCTCCCCTCCTTGGATACGAATCATGCAGGTGGTGTCTGCATGGGGCGTCAGATTGAAACATTAAGAGAATGGAATCAGGTATATGTTTTGACGTTTATTGCATCGGATTTTGATGAGAAACTTGCAACTAAATTGAAAAGGGACGCCCGATATCATTTCGTAAAGTTGTATAATTGGAGCAAGGTACTACATGTTTTGCTTGAACCGTGGCTACCGTCCTATTTTGCAGCCAGGTCTTCATTAAGATTTGGTGTGAAGTTAATTTGGTGTGTATGGCATTATCATATCGACGTTATTCATAGCGAGTATGCAGCAATGGCACAATATCAGTGGATATGCCACCTATTTCCGAGGCTACGATACTATATGACAGAGCACGATGTAACGACACAATCTTATGAACGCAAGGTTAAGCAGGAACAAGGATGGAAAAAAAGGTATTTATTTTATCAGTTACGTAGATTATATCATTATGAAAAGATTTACTGCCAGCGTTCGGATGCAGTTATGACCTTTAGCTTCAAAGACAAGCTACTTTTGGAAAATCAGTATGGGTTAACTGGTATTCAAGTGCTTAACCCATATTTTGGAATTGAAGATGAAATGATGGAAGAGCCGGAATACCATGAAAAAGAGCGGAACACGCTTTGCTTTTTAGGACAAATGGGAAGGGAGGAAAATGCTGTTGCCGCAATGAGCTTGGTTCGTTTGGGAGAAAAGCTAGAAGATGCAGGTTATCCGGTGAATATTTATATTGTTGGGAATAATCCACCTCTTGAATTGAGACAGATGGAAGGTGATACGGTTCATATTACTGGATTTGTTGAAGATGTGGATGAGTATGTGTTGAAGTCCGGTATTGCTGTATTTCCGTTAACATTAGGAGCGGGAATTAAGCTGAAGGTTTTACGTAGCATAGCTCTTGGGACACCGGTGGTGACAACAGACATAGGAGCGGAAGGAATTGATGAGGAAGGTAGTGTCCTTCTGTTGGCAAAAACGGAGTCAGAGTTTGTTCAGGCAATAGTGGATGTCATTAATATGGGAGATAAGGATTACTTCGATTTGTGTAGGAATGGACAGGAGTATGCTAAAACGAATTTTGGATGGGAGAGAAGTAAACAGGTATTAAAACGATTGTATGAAAGTGAGAAGATAGGCGTATGATGATTTATGTATTTGTTTTTCTTCTTCTACTAGTATTATCTGGATGGGAGGTATTTGGAAAGCCTGGTAGGAAGGCGCAAAGAAAATTTCTTGTTATTATTGTGCTACTTATTACATGCATATCAGCTATACGTTGGGGAGGTCCAGGAGATTTCTTTAATTATAAAAGAATGTATGATAATATGCAATGGGGGATGGTCTTTCATGGCGGATTTGAAAAATTTGATACAGAACCATTATTTAACCTTCTTTTGATTCTGACAAATCGTGTGAGCGGAGGAAACTTTACTGTTTTTCTTTTTGTTCAGGGACTTTTGGTGAATGGGTTATTTGCGTTGTTTATCTGGAAGATGGAAAGTGATAAAGAACAAAGGTATATTTTTTTGTTTATGTTTGGAACATGGGCTATGGGACTGTGGGGAGTATTTGTAGTGCGTCAGACCATAGCCTCTGTAATCTGTCTCTATAGCATTATATATATAAGAAAGAAAAGCTGGGTAGGCTTTTTGGTTTGTCTTTTTGCTGCTATAATGTTCCATAAAGCAGCACTGGCGTGGACATTGGCCTATCCGATTTATCATATTTCGTTAAGCAGAAGATGGATTCTAGTGATGCTTGTAACATTTACAGTATTTGCAGCATTTATGATTAAGCCAATGTTTTTGATGATAAGCCAGATAGTGGGAGGAGAATTGGGGTACCGTATTTGGGAATATCTTAATGAAGGAAATAGTGCATATGGAGCCAACTATAGCATATTGTTTATGATACTAAAAAGAATGGCAAATTCGGTTCTTATTGTGGGGGTTATGTTTATCCTCTATAATAGATATCGGGGAGATGATGATTTTCTGGGATGTCTTAATTTGTATTCATTTGGATTTGCAATTACAATAGGAGCTTTGTTTACCAGTAATGTCTATGCCAGATTTGCAACTCCATACTGTATGGTGAGTTTGTACCAATTTGGATATCTATTTAGAAACAATAGTAGTAATTGGAAATCAAAGGTTATATTTGGGATATATGGAATCTACTCTTTGTCTAGGCTGATGGTTTATGTGGGCAGTTATGATGCGTATGTGCCATTTTCTACAATATTTGGAATGGTAGGATAAAAAATACAGTTTTACATAGAATCCCACATAGTAGTTTAGTTGCAAAAGCTATGTGAAGATGTTATACTGATTGAGATTTAAGTGGTTTTGGAGGAAAATTGATGAGCATAATAATGGCGCGCCTCAACGGGTTTTATTGTTACAGGCATCTGCTTAAACAGTTAGTTGAGAAAGATATCAAATTAAAATATAGAAGAAGTTTCTTGGGCTATCTGTGGAGTATTTTAAATCCACTTTTGACAATGGTTATTATGGTGGCTGTTTTTTCTAATATTTTTAGAGGGGATATACAAAATTTTCCGGTTTATTTAATAATTGGACAGACCTTGTTTAATTTTATGGTAGAAGCCACCAACATGGCCCTGGGATCTATTACTGAGAATTCGGCATTACTAAAGAAGACGTATGTGCCTAAATATATATTTACAATGGCTCGTGTAACAAGTTCTTTGGTAAATATGATTTTTTCATTGGGAGCCATGTTGCTTGTTTTTATTGCTTGCAAGGTCAATTGGAATTGGTTTATGATGTTTATACCAGTTATTATTCTGCAAGTATATTTGTTCAGTTTGGGACTGGGCTTATTTTTAGCACAGAGTACAGTATTTTTCCGGGATATACGGCATCTCTACAGTGCGTTTACAATGGCATGGATGTATCTTACTCCTCTTTTTTATCCAGTGACTATGCTTCCGGAATGGTTGCAAAAATCTGTTATGATGTTTAATCCAATGTATGGGTACATCCACCAGTTTCGTTTGATTGTATTAGACGGACAGATGCCTGACGCAAAGATGGTTATAATTGGCTTTGTTACAGGTGTATTTTGGATGTTGGTGGGTACATGGTCTTTTTTGAGGGCACAGAATAAATTTATATTGTATATATAGTTGGAGACTAAACATGGAGAATAATGAATATGTAATAGATGTTTCGGATGTTACAGTTAGATTTAATATGTCCACAGAACGTTTGGATAATCTTAAGGAATATTTTATTAAGCTTATGAGAGGTCAACTTATGTTTCAAGAATTTTTGGCCTTGAAGCAGGTAAACCTACAGGTGAAAAAAGGAGAGGCCTGGGGGATTATTGGAACAAATGGTTCAGGAAAGTCAACATTGTTAAAACTTATATGTGGTATCTTAAAGCCATATAAGGGAACTGTGGAGATTAAAGGAACGATTGCGCCGCTAATTGAGTTGGGGGCTGGATTTGATGGGGAATTAACTGCCAGAGAGAACATTTTTCTTAATGGTGCGGTGCTGGGGCACAGTGAACGTTTTATGAAAGAGAAGTTTAATGAGATTGTAGACTTTGCAGAATTATGGGATTTCCTGGATATGCCTATAAAAAATTATTCATCGGGAATGGCGGCTAGATTAGGATTTTCTATTGCGACAGTAGTACAACCAGATATATTAATTGTAGATGAAGTTTTGGCTGTAGGGGACTATGCTTTCCAGCAGAAATGTGAGACACGTATGCAAAGTATGCTTAATCAGGGAACGACTTTACTATATGTTTCTCATTCAATTGAGTCTGTTAGAAATTTATGTACGAAAGCACTGTGGATAGATAAGGGGAATGTAAAAATGAGTGGCGATGTGATGGAAGTAAGTCAGAGGTATATGGAGAGCTTTTGACATTAAAGGAGTGTGTATGCTTAACCTATTAAAAAAAACAATAGTAGTTATAATACGCAATTTATATATTTCATTAATTAGAGTTCCTCTATCAATTTTTTATATCATATATAACTTTAGAAATAAGTATACACATTATGTGGTTGTATGTGATCATATTGGTGATACATTAATATCTTTAGGGTATCTTAAGGCGTACAAAGAAAAAAATAACATTAAACATATGACATTCGTTACAACTAAAGGAATGGAGCCTCTTACAGAATGCTTTAAACAAACTTTGGATTATGTAATGATTATACATGGAAAGGGATTAAGACTGATTTTGGATTCGGGAAAAACTAATTTTGGCATCCATGTATTAAAAAAAATTAAAAATATTACTATTATTAATCCGGAAAATGCATTTGTTGATGAGTTCTTTTTGTATCCAGCGCGTTTCCCTATGTTGTCATTAAAAGATTGCATTAGGTATGGTGAATTGGGGTTGGAAGAAAATGTGGCATTTGATGTTCCGATTTATAAAGTTGCTGATATATCGGAAGTTTTAGGAAACATGAAGGTAAAGAAAGGATGCACCATCATTTTAGCGCCATATGCATCAGTTACGAATAGAATTTCGTTTTCTCTTTTTGATAGACTTGCCCAATTTTTTTTAAATAATGGTTTCCAGGTTATGACAAATATTACAGATGTTAATCAACCAATAGCAGAAGGAAGTTTGCCCTTACTCTGCAATATAGGTGATGTAGCTATGGTAGCAGAATATTGTGGTTATGTAATAGGACTGAGGAGCGGGTTGCTGGATTTGCTGTGTTATGCAAAGTGTAGGCTTATTGCATTGTATCCATCCGACAATCTTTATATGAACTTTTTTAAACTGGCAGCATTAGAGGATGTAAGGGCGGATGTCATAGAGTATCAGCTAAAAAATGAAAATGATGATTTAACATATATAATAAATTACGTGGAGCAAGGGAGAGGAATATAATGGTAGAATATGTAATAATTCAGGCAGGCGGTAAAGGAACACGATTAAAAAAATTAACGCAGAATAAGCCAAAGGGTATTGTGCCAGTTAATAATCTGCCAATAATATTTCATTTGTTTAATAAATACCCACAGAAAAAATTCATTATTATAGGCGATTATAAGCATGAAGTTCTAGAGGAATACTTGGAGTCCTTTTGCAAAGTAAAGTATGTGACAGTAAAGGCAAAAGGGACAGGGACATGTGCCGGTATTGGCGAAGCACTGAAATATATTCCGGATGGTTTTCCGTTTATGCTGATATGGTCGGATTTGATTCTGGGGACTGATACGGATATTAACGGATTGAGCGAAGAAAATTACATAGGAATATCAAAAGACTTTGAGTGCAGATGGTCGTATAAAGAAGGTCGGTTTGTAGAGCAGCCTTCTTATGAACATGGTGTGGCTGGTATGTTTGTGTTTAAAGATAAAGAACAATTGGTGGGTATCCCTCAAGAGGGTGAACTTGTTCGGTGGATGGAGGAAAATGCAAGGACATTTAAAGAAATTGGACTTTATGGTACCAGGGAAGTAGGAACCATGATAGCTCTTCAGGAAACAGAAAACGATGAGTACCGCTGCCGTCCATTCAATAGCATGGAAATTAAGGGTAATATAATTGTAAAAAGACCAATTGATGAGCAAGGGCGGAAGTTGGCAATACGTGAAGTGAACTGGTATCGTGAAGTGCAAAAGTATAAATTTGAGCAAATTCCCAAGCTCTATGAGTTTGAACCGTTGACAATGGAAAAGATAGATGGAAAAAATATTTTTATAACAGATTTGACACTGGAGCAGAAGCAGGTTGTTATTGATAATCTGGTATCTTCCCTTGAAAGACTGCATGATTTAAAGCGGGTGCCGGCAGATATATTCAGTATAATGGAGGCATATTATCATAAAACAATCAAGCGATTGGAAAGTGTGCGTGATCTTATTCCGTTTGCAAACCAACGATATATCCGCATTAACGGAAGGAACTGCAGAAACCCGTATTTTTATAAGGAGAATTTCAGAAAGAAAGTGAAAGAACTACTATGCGATACAAATGAATTCGCATTGATTCATGGAGACTGTACATTCTCTAATACTATGGTAGATTCAGATTTAAACATTATTTTTTTGGACCCCAGAGGATACTTTGGTTTTCAGGAATTATACGGTGATGAATATTATGACTGGGCCAAGGTGTACTATTCTATCAATGGGGATTATGATCAATTTAATAATAAGCATTTTGAACTTCTGATAAAAGAAAATGAAATAATTTTAAATATTAGCACTAATGGATGGAAGGATTTAGGAGATTATTTTTTGAGTAGAATTAAAGACTGTAATCCGATGAAAATAAAATTTTTACACGCAATTATCTGGCTGTCCTTAACTACATATGCTTGGGAGGACTATGATTCCATTTGTGGAGCGTTCTATAATGGGACGTATTTACTTGAAGAAGTATTGTGAATCTGTTAAAGGAGAAGATGGAAAATGATTAAATATTTTAATGAAATTATGGCAACAGTTAAAGAATCACTAAATTCTTTGGATGAAAATCAATTTAGACGTTTAGTAGACCATTGTAGTGAGTGCATTAATAATGGTGGCAAGATTGTGGCGAGCGGATTGGGAAAAAATGTGCCTATATGCGAGAAATTTGTTGGAACTATGAACTCGCTGGGGATGGATGCCAGATTTTTGCATACAAATACAGCGGTGCATGGAGATTTAGGAATGGTGGAAAAAGATGATATTGTCTTGTTGCTTTCTAAAAGCGGAAATACAGAAGAGTCGATAATGCTTGCCCATTATCTTCAGGAACGAGGAACGGAAACGTGGCTGTTAAGTTTTAATGAGGAGTCTAAATTAATATCAATTCTGAAAGAACACATTATATTGGAACTTAAAAATGAGGGTGATGAATGGGATATTGTCCCCAATAATTCAACCACAGTGTACCTAATACTATTGCAGGGTTTAGCAATGCAGATATGTAAAAATAGAGGGGTTACATTAGATGATTTCAAAGTAAATCATCCAGGTGGTGGAATTGGCGCTAAGTTGAGAGGAGAAATGTTATGAACCTGACTTTATCTTCATTGCCGCATACGTGGATTTTAGATTTGGATGGGACTCTTGTGGAGCATAATGGTTATAAGATTTATGGAAAGGATAGACTGCTGCCTGGGGTTAGAGATTTTTTTGCGCAGATTCCAGATGAAGATTATGTTCTTATTTTAACAGCAAGGAAACAAGATTATAAATTGCTGACAGAGAAATTTCTTGACGAAAATGGCTTGAGGTATGATTTAATACTTTATAATATGCCGGTTGGTGAGCGGATTGTAATTAATGATGATAAACCATCAGGATTGAAAATGGGGATGTCTGTAAATAAAGCAAGAGATGAAGCCGTGGGTATCAGAATAGATATCTTGAATGCTTTATAGATATAAGGAATTAGAAGCATTATATAAAAAACTCCATTGTTTTTTATATAGTTAATTTGGCTAGAAAAATCGGGATACTTTTAATAAGAAATATAATACAGATAAAGATATAGTTTATCTATTATATGAATGGAAAAGAAAAATGAAAAAATTAAAATTATTAAAAGATTTCTGCCAATGTGTGGCAGGATGGAAATGTTGGAAAAATATTAAGAGAAAGGGTGTAATCACACCTCAAACAATGTTCGTTTTTTGCCCAGGGGACAATGGTAATTGTACAGCATATGCCCGAGATTATATTAAAGCTTTGTTAGATAGTCGGCACCAATCAAATGCTGTTTTTGTAGTCACGAAGAGTGAGTCTGTGAAAATAGAAAAAAATGAATATATCATTGATGTTATATATTGTCCGGATAAACAGATAGAGAATATTGTCAAATTATACTCATTGTTTCCGTTTTATTACAATATTGTTGTGGCTTCTATCTATCAACCTAGCGTAAGAGCTGGAGAAACTATGATAGGAAAAAATGGAACTACAGAAAAGGAACTCTTTTTAAGTGGAGTATATGGAATTGATGATTAGGAGTATGAGATGAACAATAATGTTTTATTTTCTATTATAGTACCTATATATAATGTCGAGAAAGATATTCCATTATGTTTGGATAGTATATTAGCTCAGACATATAATGATTTTGAAGTTATATGTATAAACGATGGTTCTAAGGACGATAGCTTAAATGTAGTGAAATCCTATGAGAAAAAGGATTCCAGAGTAAAATGCTATAGCCATGAGAACCATGGTGTGTCATATACTCGAAATAAGGGAATAGAATTGGCTAAGGGTGATTATATCTGGTTTATTGATTCAGACGATTGGATTGATAAAGATGCATGTAGCATACTTTCTGAGGAAATCAAAAAAAATGCAAGTGATATAATTGTTTTTGGCGGTAATGTTTTTATGAGTAAAGATTGGAATGAAGAAGATGAGTATTTGGATAATGCATTTATTTATTTTAAGCAAAATTTAAATACTAGAAAAGCCTTTTATGAAGGAAAAAGTATTAATGCTTTAATGTATGAGACGGGGAGTTATCCATTAATATGGAATAAAGTTTATAAGAAAGAACTTATTGTATTAAATGATATAAAATATGAGGAATCGTTGGCATTAGGGGAAGATGAGGCCTTTTTGTTTTATATCTATCCCTTAGCACAGACAATCTCTTATATTCCAAATAAATTATATCATTATCAAAGGAATAGGCCGAGTAGTGCGACAGATAAAATTGTGAGGCAATATGTTAAACGAGCTAATCAAAATTTAAGAATGGCTCAGATAATTGAGGGATATTGGAGAAAGTTAGAATTATTTCCTGAATATACATATGAATATCTTAAGCGCTATTGTTCTTTATTATATGACAGTGCGATGACAATACGATATGATAGAAAGACTTATGAAGAGTATATCAAAAATGTTAATAATTTTTTAGGAGAGAATTTTATTGAATTTTTAGAGTATTCATTGAGTTCTATTGACACAAGCCAAGTCTTTGAACATAAAGAATATAAAGTTGGAAGAAAAATATACTATATTCCAAACAGAATTCATTCCCTAAAAGAATATTATGAGTGCTTTGGATTAAGAAAAACAGTTAAACGGATAAATAGATGGCTTAAGAAGAGTATTTGCAGGATAATAAAATGGGAATACTGGAAAGAACATTCGACATTCTGTAGAATGATATATTTTTATTACAAATATATTTTTAAAGGGTATTCAGACTACAAAAAAATAAAAAAACAAGTTGGAGAAAAAACTGTTTTAGTATCCTGTGCAGCATTGGGAACCGGTGATATATACCAAGTTTCACTTTTACTCAAGGAATGGATTGATAGGAATGAACTAAAAGATTATTGTTTTTTAGTGGTAGGAAATAATGAAAAAAAAGTCGCAGAATCTTTATTTCCACAATTATATGAAGGACATATTCTCCAGATTGATATGTCAACACACGAACGATTGAGAAAACTTCGTACTTTTGTTGGTAAAGAGAATATTGATTTTTATTATTTCTGCCATTTTGATAATATGTCAGATTATTTGCAGATTACCTGGGCTATTCAAGGACGGCACGGATGGAATATGATGGATTTTTATAGATTTAAGGGTATGAATCTTCCTGAAGAAGCCAAATTGATTGGACCTTGTCTTGCGGATAAAGCAGATGAGATAGAAATGTTATTTAAAAGATATAATTTGAAATGTGGAAAAACTGTTCTTTTAGCACCGTATGCTACTTGTGTAGACAGTTTCCCGGCCAATTTTTGGGAGAACATAGTGGATAGGTTACAAAAGAAGGGATATACTATATGTACCAATTGTGGTAAAGATGAGATTCCGGTAGTTGGTACTGAAGGCATTTTTATTCCCTATTCCTCTATAATTCAATTTTTAGATAAAGCAGGAGCATACATAGGTATAAGAAGCGGCTTAAGCGATATTATTTCTTCATCAAAATGCAAGAAGGTAGTTTTTTATACAGAACATTCAATGTTTTGGCCGGATGGAGTTGCTATGGATTACCTTAGTTTAAATGACATGGGGTTGACATCTGGGGCATTAGAATTTCTTATATCACAGGTAAATAGTGATGAGATAATAGAAGAGATATGTAAAGCAATATAATATGTTATAACTTAAACGGCGACATTTATATCTGTTTAGCTTTCTATTGTTTTATTATGCATTGTGTTTTTATTATAAGAGTCTAGTAGTACAAAAAGTTTGTTTATTCAATAACTGGATAAAGTGATTTTAGCTTAATCCTTGCATCCTTAGTGGTAAACTGCCAGTTTACCGTCGCCTTCTGGGCATTCCTCTTTTGACACCAGCATGACACTTTATGCTCCATCTCCTCCTTACTGGATGTATAGCTGCCAAGGCACTGACGGTTCATAATCCCGATTTCTATCTCTGCCATATCCATCCAGCTTCCATGTTTGTGGGTATAGTGGATTTACAGGCGTTTTGACAGGCGCAGCGCTTCCTCTGGTTCATATGCCTCATAAAGGGACGATATGGCATGCGTATTCAGATGGTCCATGACAAGCACCACCTTACTGCTGTTGGGGTAGTATTCGTCCACCAGCTGTTTGACGCAGTGGGCAATATCCTTCCGGGTGCGTGTCTAGCTTACTGCAACATGACGCTGTCCGGTTAAGGGCTCAAACATCATAAACAGATTGGCTACTCCACACCGCCAGTATTCATGGTCTATCTTTGCGGTTGTTCCCGGGCGGGGCGGGAGGGAGAGACGTGTCTCTTTTATCAACTGCCTGCTTGTTTCATCCAGGCAGACAACCGGATTGGAAGCATCATAGGCGCGTTCGTATACCTGAAGTACATCTTCCATATCCGCTACGAATTCCGCTCCGGGTTTTGGGATGCACCATTCTTCATGAAGCCAGGGCTTAAGTTCGTTTTTTTAATGTAGTGCCTACCGCGGTGGCGGATAAGGAATCTACAACCCCCAGTTCCACCAGATGGTCGGCAATGAGCTGCAGGGTCCAACGGTCCCGCCCCTGGGGGCATCCGAGCAGGCAACCGCAATAATCGGGGCCTGGATATCCCCGGTAATCTTATGATGACGGTTCATCTGCTTTTTGCGCTCAAGTGCATGGGCAAGTCCGCCATCTACGAAACGGGCGGCAATGTCACAGATAGCATGGGTAGAGATGTGATAGGCATCCGAGATGTCTTCAACGTTCCATGGCTTCTCATTAAAGGATTCGTCCAGTTTCAGAAGGACCTGGGCATGTGTGATTTTGTGAGCTTGAGTGGTTCCCTTTTTTACAAGATGTAATAACTCATTATATTCTTCCTGCGTTAAAGTAACATGATATTTTCTTGGACGCATATTAATCACCTCAAGCTTATCTTACCACTTTATTTTGGGTATTACAAACTTTTTACACTACTAGTACCTTTTTGACTTTTTGGGCAATAAGTGAAAGTGATGGAAACAAATATGGAAAAAAAAAGTTATGAAGTAATTAATGAGGGAAATGGTCAATTATCTTTAGCTGTAGAAGAACCAATGTGGTATAAACAAATTATTGCAATATTAGGGCTTATAGATAATAATAGGAAAATTGTAGATTTCAGCATTAAGGACAGGCAGCTTAATCGCATCTTACCTAATGTTATCCATTACTATTCAATTGTCCATAGGAATACTGATATAATAGCTGATATGAATGAGTATCAGTTTCCGGATTACGATGCGGAAATTGCTGTATGTACAGATATTATAGAAAGTTTGAATAATCCAGCATGGTTTTTAGGACAATTGTCATTACATTACAGAAAGATAGTAGTTTCCTATAAAGGTAAAGAAAAATTCAAACAATCGCGTTTCTATTCTGTTGATATAATAGATGAACTTGGTAAATTAGGATTTATAATGACCAAGAGAAGCAATGCATATGCAGATAATTGGACTCTGATAGCATGTTTCGAAAAAGTAGAACCTTCTGTTTTGAAAGAAAATATTAATTGTACAGGATGTGGGGCATGTTATAATATTTGTCCATCTAATGCCATTAAAATGTGCTATGATTCAAACGGATTCTTAAAACCATTTGTAGATAGAGACACGTGTATTAAATGTAATAAGTGCGTTGGTGTATGCCCGGCAGTAACAGTAAAGAAAAATAATAATTTTACTCAACCGGAATGTTACGCAGTATGGGCTGATGAAAAGACAAGAATGATTTCTTCATCAGGTGGCTTTTTTTCAATAATTGCTCAAGATATTATAGAAAAAGGTGGATGGGTATTTGGTGCGAAGTGGAGCGAGGATTTTTATTGTGAATATGTCGGCATTAACAATTTAAACGATATTGAAATATTGAGAAATTCTAAATACGTACAAAGTAATATAAAGAAGTCGTATAGCCAGATTAAGGCGTTATTAGAACAAAATATACAGGTAGCCTTTTTTGGATTACCATGCCAGGTGGCTGGACTAAAGTCGTATTTGGGCGAAAGCTATTTGAATGATAAGCTATTAACCATTGATCTTCTCTGTTTTTATGCACCGTCAAATGTTTTATTTAGAAATTACTTAGATGAAAATTATGGAATTGATAATGTAAGTAATATTATATTTAGAGATAAAAAACAAGGATGGTCTTCCACTGGATATAGAGTAGAACTAAAAAGTGGAGATGTATTGTTTCCATCTTATGAGAAAGATTGGTACCAACAAGCCTTCCAGAATATTCTGGGAAGAAATGATACATGCGAAAATTGTAGATATGCTGACTTTCCTAGGCAGGGGGATTTTACAATTGGTGATTTCTGGGGAATTGATATGCATGATTCTTCATGGAATGACAATATGGGGACAAGCATTGTCTTGGTTAACAATATTAAAGCACAAACATATTGGACGCAAGCATGCAGATTATTTGCAAGATATGAAAATGTTCCATTGGAATGGGCATTAAATAAAGGAAACAGATTTTATGGTGAAGGTAGAAATAGGAATAAAAATTATTCATATTTTCTAAGACTGCTGCAGAAGAAGACTTTTAACGAATCTGTTAAGTTAGCCTTATCTGGAGAGCACGATATTGGAATTGTATGTTTGTTCAATCACAATATTGGGAATAATTTGACTAATTATGCCTTATATCAATATTTGACAGATAGAGGCTTTACAGTTTTAATGATTGACAAAGCTGCTGATTGTAATTTTTGTAAATATGATGATAGGTTAGAACTTTTTTTGGAGAACCCATATCAAAGATGCGATATTGCTCCTGTGTATAAAAATAAATATGCAATGGTGGATTTGAATGATATATGTGGCTGTTTTGTACTAGCATCGGATCAGTTAGTAAGAGCTCATTTTATAGAAAATATGAATTTTTATTCTTGTTTGGATTGGGTGAAATCTAATAAATATAAAATCGCTTATGCTGCTTCCTTTGGAACAGAGCAGTTTGAGGGAAATAAAGAATTATGTGAGAAAGCAAAATATTTTTTTAAACGATTTCAAAAGTTTTCAGTGCGGGAAGAGTCGGGAGTTTCTTTAGCTAAAGATGTTTTTGATATCGACACAAAATGGGTTTTAGATCCCGTTTTTCTTTGCGATAAAAGTCTCTACGAAAATATGGCACGAATAGGAAAACTTCGTTTGCCAAAGGAACACTATGTTGGTGCTTATATATTAGATCCAACTCAAGATAGAGCGGATTTGATTAAAGAATTGGCCGAAAAAAAGTGTTCCGGAAATGCATTGGCAGTAATAGATACAGATGGTTATCCTAATGGAGATTTTCAATGGTCAATAGAGACATTGAAAAATGTTAAAAATGAAGAATGGTTAGCAACAATAGCAAACTCTGATTTCTTTATTACAGATTCATTTCATGGGGTATGCTTTGCTTTAATATTCCAGAGACAATTCTGCGTTGTTTATAATAAGTGGCAATGGAGAGGCGCAACAAGAATACTTTCTATACTTAAATTGCTGGGACTGGAACATCGAATGATTGAAAATAAAAATGATTTATTATCCAACGATTTTTTTAAAGAACCTATTAATTATAATGAAATAAACTATATTTTAGCAGCAAAAAGGGAAGAAAGTAGTCAGTGGTTAGAAAAATCATTGGCTGGTGTTAATGGTTTTAAAGAGGAGTATACGTTATATGACATTGTCTTGGAGCAAGAACGGCTCTTTCATGATAAATATGATAAAATAGAGGAGGAAATAAGACAAGTACAAACAGATATAAAAATATTATATGAATGGCAAACAGCACAAGATGAGCGTCTAAATCAAATGAGAGACGAATTTCCAATATTATATGATTGGGAAAAGGCACAAGATGATCGTTTGAATCAAATGCAACATGAAATTGAATGTATGCAGAAAAAATATAATATTCTGGCAACACAAACAAAGCAAATGCGTAATAACGACATAGAACAAATGAAAAAAGAAATAAACAAATTGAAAGGTTCTTCGTTTTTTAGGTTAGATTCTGGGTGCAAAAAAAGTATTAATAAATTTTTAAACATCTTAAAATCAATAATAAAATAGTATAAAATTAAAAACTTGTATATTTCGAGATTTAGGGGCTTTTTTACATCTTTTGAGTAAATCTAGAAATAAAATTGCGTTCCAAGATTACAAAGTAAATTAGTCATTGAACAAAATAAAGTAGTAAATTTTGCTGGTAATTTAGTTACTTGTGGCTATGGTATTCTTATGAAATATCCAGATTCTTTGTTTGAGGCATTGGAAGAAGATGGTAGTGAAATATATGCTTAATACATCGAAGAAACTTTAAATCATGGCTCTTTTTATTATTATTGGTTCAGTGCATATGGGGATTGGGTGAAGCTCAAGAGAATACAATGACAGATATATCGAATTTAATAAGTGATGGATGTTCATTTGAATAATCATATAGCGTATATTCATGTGTTTTATGGAAAGGTGAGAGATGAAATTTCCTGTTTAAAGGGAGAGAATGATAATGAATTTGTTCAGATGACAGAGGACGCTTAAAAATGTTATTATAAGTATAAATCAGTATCATCTATGCTGAATATAGTATTAGAGTTGGACGTCAAGTAATGAGGACGCATGAGATATTCATACAGGAAACATTGAATGTGATAGGCTCATTTTGAGGTAATTATGGAAAGAATAGTGGCAATTACAGTAACCTATAATCGGACAGGCACATTATTTAGATGTTTGCAGTCTTTACGTGAGCAGACGATACCTGTTCATAAAATACTGGTTATAGATAATAATAGTGGACTTAGAGAGAAAGAAAACCTTAGACAATATGCAGACAAATATGACTGTATAGATGTTCTTTGGCTTTCAGAAAATACCGGTGGAGCAGGTGGGTTTGAGGCAGGAATGAAAACCGCTAGGGATTGTTATGATGCAGATTGGTATTGGATTATGGATGATGATGCATATCCATGTCCCGACTGCCTAGAGCAGTTGCTTAAATATCAGAGAAAGTTTCCAAATGTGGGAGGAATATGCCCCCTTATTTACGGCATTGATTTGAGGGAGTATCAATTTTACCACCACAAGAGGTTGGAAGGATGGATGCTAAATGAAAGGCAGATTGTGAATAAATATGAGGAGTTAAAGGATGTTGTTCAGGTAGATGCCAATGCATTTGTAGGTCCATTGTTTTCTCGGAAAGCAGTGGAGACGGTAGGGATTGCTGACGGCAGTTTGTTTATTTATGGAGATGATACTGAATATACATATCGTGTATCCAGAAAATTCGGGGTATATGTGGTTAGAGACGCGATAATAGAACACCAGGATCCGCCACTATGTAATAATTATATGGCGCCGGATGCATGGTGGAAGGAGTATTATTCAATTCGTAATAAATATTTTTTGATTCGTGAATTTAAAAATAATGTAATAATTAGGATTATAGCATATTCTACTATGACATTAAAGATATTTAAGCTAATGATTGCAGCAGCGATTAAGCCCAAATATAAAGGATATCATAAGGTCCGTCTGAATATTTTAAATAGGGCTATTGTGGATGGTTTAAAAAACCGGCGGGGAAAGACGCTGGATCCAGTGCAATACAGAGAATGGATTAGTAAAAAGGACCCTATAGGCGTTTAAACGTAAGCGCCAAGTGTTAGGGTATCCCAACACATCTACCCTGACACCAACATGTGATGTCAGGGTTGCGAGCGTTTTACTCTGATTTTTTGTTACATTCTATCCTGGCTTTTTCACTCCATGGTGCGAGATCTTGAAATTCTGTATCGGTAGTATCTTTGCCAGGGCGGCTGTCGAGCAGGTATTGCAGATAGTTGTATGGATGCAGCCCATGCGCTTTCGCCATCTCTACCATGGTATATACTACCATACTCGCATTCGCACCATCCTGGCTGTCGCTGAAAAGCCAGTTTTTGCGGCCTAAGGTTAGCGGTCTGATTGAATTCTCCGATGGATTATTGCTCAGACTGCAGCGTCCGTCTTCGAGATACGTCATCAGCGTGTCTTTTCGATTTCGGATATAAGTCACTGCCCGATTCATGCGGCTTCCTTTTTCTGGGTGCTGTGTGTGCATCCAGCCAGCGTATGAAACCTTCCACGATCGGCTTCTGATCCTTCTGGCGGCGTTTGTAAACCTGAATATAAGATAGTTCCTTTTCCTTATAGCTGCGTACATACTCAAACAGCTTGTTACAATACAGAACGCCTTGAACCGCCGGATGGCTGTAGTCCTTATCATGGCCGGTTGGAATGGCTTCAATCAGATATCTCCGGATATGGGCGTAACAACAGCACCTTCGGATCTTTTTCAGCTTGTTATAACCACTGTAACCATCAACCATGACATAAGTACCATCCGCGGTTCCTTTCAGGAAGTCCGCGGCATGTTCTCCGGCACGCGTCTCTGAATAATGGTACAGGACGATGGGCGGCAGCCTGTCTTCTCCGGAACGCATCAGCCAGACATAGGACTTACTCTGCGGTCTCCGGCCAGGTTCATTTAAGACCTGGATGGGTGTTTCATCTGCCATCAGGAAATGTCGTTTCAGTAACTCACGGTGAAAGTAGTCATACACGGGTTTCAGATAATTCCGGGAACAGGTGATGATCCAGCCCGCCATGGTCGTTCTGCTGATGCTGACTCCAAGGAGTTCAAATCCTTTTTCCTGTCGATACAGCGGAAGCGCATCTGCATACTTTTCATACATGATGTGTGACACAAGGGATGATGAGGCATAGCCTCCAGGGATTAGTGCCGCAACTCCTTCATCCTTGATAAACTGTGGGACTTCCATATCCTTGCAGACAGGGCAGCCATACGTGGTTGCAACGTACACAATACGTTCCAGCTTTGCTTTGGTGTAACGCAGCTCTGTCCTGATTTCTTCATGGCCGATCGGAACCATCATGGTTCCACAGGCAGGACACTGTTTTTCTTCGTCTGTCAGTGTATCCACCTCTTCATAATGGATTGGCAGATTTGCGAACATCCCATCATGGTCCGCTTTGGGCTTACGCCCTTGTTTGCTAGCTTTCACTTCGATAAACTCCGGTTCAATGAGTTCCGGAATTGGTTCTTCCCCGGAATCAGGGACGGAGAAAAGATTCAGCTGACCGGGCATGTCACTGCGTCGTTCACTGGAACTGCCAAAAAGCTTCTGCTTGAAGTATTCAAGCTGTGCCTGCAGATCTGAAATAATCCGGTCTTTTTCATCGTCCTTTGCATTGCGTTCTTCCAGCATCTTCTGCAGGGATACGATCAAATCATTCTGGGTACGGATGGTTGTATTCAGTTGTGGGATCGTATCCTTCAGTTCCTTGAACTGGATGTCCTTTGCACTGGATGCCATGGTCCTTCGCTCCTCTGTTTCGTTACTGGTATTTTACCAGAAATCGAAGAAAAAAGCGAATCCGTCACAGCAAGGTGTTCGTCATAATGACGGTGGATAACCGACGTGGATGAATATTACAGTGCGGCGGAGCCGCCAGTCCGGTGTGGGGCGAGGTTCTTCCGCATTTTTCCGTATAATCCATTGAATAATTATTTTCGCGTAGTATAATACAACCATATATATTTGCTGGAGGAGCTTTATGCGGATGGAAACAAAAGTAGAGCTACAAAGATTTTATCCAACAGAATTAGAAGTCGCAAATATTTATCAGACGGATACAGAAATCCGCATTAAAATGTCTGCCCGCTCTAAAAGCTGTACTTGTCCAAAATGTGGGACCATTTCTGAACATCCGCATGGAACTTACGAAAGAAAGGTCCAGGATCTCCCAATCCTTGGGAAATCCACCTGGCTTTTGGTAAATACCTATGAATACCAATGTGATAATCCTGATTGTGATGTTACGACTTTTGCCGGGACTATCAATGGATTTCTGAACTACTACAGCAGGATGACTGACCGTTGTGCGGATTTTATCTGTACATTAGCATTGGAAACTAGCTGTGAAGGATGTTACCGTATCTGCAAAACAATGAATCTCAAGACCAGTGGTGACAGTGTCGTCCGCCTGCTCACAAAGCAGTATAAACTGCAGGAAGAAAATAAATGCAGCAGTGTTATCGGTGTTGATGATTTTGCTTTCAAAAAACGGCATACTTACGGGACCATTATCGTTGATGGGGCTACCCATAAACCAGTTGCCATACTTGATGGACAGGATGGAAGTGCCTTGAAGGAATGGCTTGCCAGAAACAAGCATGTGAGAACTGTAACACGTGACCGTGCCAGCGCCTATGCATCGGCAATACAGGAAATACTTCCAGATGCCATGCAGATAGCTGACAGGTTCCATCTACACCAGAACCTGCTGGAAGCAATCAAAAACACAGTAAACTCCATTGTGCCAGTGGATATTAAAATTCCCAAAGATTATGATAAATCCGGCCAGGAGACAGGATTCCAGGGAACCAATGAGGGTAAAAAAAATCCCATGCTGCGTGGATAACTTTGCGGAATACAATGAAAAAAGTGTACAGTTATACAATGCAATCCATGAATACGATGCGGCCGGATACAGTAAACGGGCCATCGCCCAAATAGTGCGTTGCGGAAGAAATACGGTCACAAAGTATCTAAATGGGGATTATGAATCCCTGTGCCGTAAGAATCTCCGTAGCGGAATGGAGCAATTTTATAATCATATCATCAGTGAACTTTCTGTCGGCATCAGCAGAAAGGATGTCTACCGTGGTCTGCTAAAAAAAGGCTACCAAGGCAGGCAGCGGCATATGACTACATGAATAAAATCATAGAACGTCTGCATATAGATATAGCGGTGTATAAAAGCACTTCCACAGAATCCATCCGGAAGAAAAGGGAACTTCAAAAGTATGATCATCTGTCGAGGAGCGGGGTATTCCGTTTCCTGTGGATGGACACGGAGATTACGACAGCTCACAAAGCATATTTGATGGAGCACTACCCCCAACTAAAAGAAATGCTTGCCTGCGTCCGTGAATTCCGCGAAATATACCAGCGTAAAAATATGTCGTTACTCTATCTCTTTATTGAGAGATACAAAAACTCAAACTTAAAAGAGATTGCTCGTTTTGCAAAAGGCATAGAGAAAGACCTATCTGCTATAGAAAACTCCGTAGCCAGTCCATTATCGAATGGATTTGTTGAAGGAACAAACAGTAAATTAAAAATGGTAAAGCGAACTATGTATGGACGTTGTAACAAAGCTTTGCTGGAAGCGAAACTAATGTATTCCTGAGGTTAAGATAACGGAAAAATGGGTCTGTGAAAAAAGGCTCTTTGTCAATAGTTGGGGTGGGATTTGTTAAAATCCCGCCCCAATTCTATGAAAAGGGCCCTTTTTATGTTTAGTTCCAGGTTTTACTGATTTTGGGCATGCCAAATAAGCCTCCGCATTACCGACCATTTTATCCTATGATGTACAGTGGAGTATCCGCGTCCGGAACCGTTTGAAATTCCGGATTGGATATACCGGTGCGGTGAAACCGCTGTTCCGGAAAACTGGAAACCGCCAGTCCGGTAAATGGAAACCGTTAATCCGGAACAGGGTACCGCTATTAAGTACTTACTGAGTGCGAGTTTACTCGCTTAATGCCGGATCCAATCCATATACCTCCCGCATAGACCGATAGTTTACTGGATCTGTTGGAATGATATTAATCTTATAGGCATCATGTTTAATGCGGTCGAGGATTGCCTCCGCAAGAGGACTGTCATCGCCTCCAAGCTGGTCGTACCATCCACTCTGATCGTACTGCGAGCAGAAGATCGTGGATGAGTTCCTGCGTCTTCGATGAAGAAGTTCCAAAATATCATGCTGTTCAGACTCTGTCGGCCTGAGAAGGAGCCATTCATCAATGATCAGAAGTACAGGATTGGCATACTTGGCTTGTACCTTTTTATAAGTGCCGTCATTACGTGCCATTTCCAGGTCAAGAAGTAGGTCAGGAAGACGGACATATCTGGTTTTAAAACGCTGCTTGCATGCTTCCATGCCAAATGCGCAGGCCATATATGTCTTTCCGCTTCCGGTGGCTCCGGTGATGAAAAGATTTCGATGTTCTGTAATGTACTCACAGGTAGCCAGTCTTTCAATCAGAGTGCGGTTGAATTTGCGCCCGGATGAATAGTTGATATCAGAAATGTGGGCTTCAGGCTGGTCAAATCCGGCATTTCGGATCAGACGTTTCAGGCTGTTGCTTTTCCTGTTGCTGTACTCAATATCAACCAGCATCGCAAAACGGTCCTCGAAAGCAACTTCTTTCATTTTGGGGTCATCCAGTTGGGTACGGAAAGCGTCAGACATTGCTGTCAGCCGCATTTCAATCAGTTTATCCATTGTACTTTGTGTAGTCATAATTCCTTACCTCCGATAGTAATCAGCGCCTCTTGTGAGCGCATGGTTGTTAGTTGCGGGTGTGGACGGTTGCTCCTTATTGGCTGGATCTCCCCTGTCATTTCCAGTATCAAGGATGTTCTTGATGCTTTTATAACTGGGTGCTGCCGTAAAGGAAAGAGTCTTTTTGCAGGCTGCCTCAAGGCGGTCAACAGAGTACTTGTCTGCAAGCTTTAAAAGCCCCATACAGCTTCTGTATGACTGTTGCTCCACACGTTTGGAGGTAAGGATGTTATCTATTACTTGGTAGGTACTATTACCGATACGTTCCGCCCATTTGCGGAAACGATCTCCATTCCATTCGAGATATTGTTGGTGGGAAACCGGCATATGCTCGGTAATTGTGCTGTATTGTCCCTTTCGCCCATAAAGCCGGCGATGGGATGCGATACGGTTGTTATTGTAAAAAATCTCAATGGTCTTATCTGTAACCCGCACATCGACTTTGCGCTTTATATATTCATGCGGAACTGAGTATAGCATTCCGGCGCAAGATATGTGATAATTAAACTGAACGGTGGCTGAATGTTTCCAGCTTTTTTCGTATAGCCTGATTTAATTCACCCAAAGAGAAGAACTGTTCATTGCGTAGGGCTGCGGTGATCCATGTAGAAATATTTCCTACACAGCCCTCGGCATTTGGCTTGTCCTTAGGAGCCCGGACACGGGCGGGGATGATGGCAGTGCCATAGTGTTCAGCCATTTCCTGATAAACAGTATTGATCCGCTGGTCTTTCCAGCCTTTGTTATGGTCAACCGCTGTACGGCAGTTATCAGGCACCAGAATCTTGGCAACCCCGCCGAAGTATTCATACATATGTACATGGGCTGCAATCCAGGAAGGCTGCTTTTCGTCGATGAACGCTTCAACATAAGGATACTGGCTGTAAGTCATAACACCGACGAAAAGATAAGCATTGATGATCTCTCCGGTATCAGGATCAGTGATGCAGGCAGGATCCCCTGCCCAATCAACCTCTACCTGTTCTGCAGGTTTCCGGTTGATGTGCATGGTTGCCCGCCGTTTTAGTTCGTCTTGTTGGATATAATAACAAAACTGTGAATACATCAGCGGTTCGTCGCCGGCAAGGCGGCATTCTTCAAGGTATTCTGTCCACAGAAGTTTTTTATTAACTCCATTGCGGAGCAGTTCCTTGCGGATGTGGGCATAATCCGGCATACGTTTGTTGGTATGAGCCTGCTTACCGTTCGGCTTTGGAAACAGCAACTGCTCAATTACAGGGTCAGTCTGATCTGCATCAAGTGGCCATGAGATATTTTGCTCCCGGGCAGCCTTTAGAACCTTATTGACAGTTTTCTTTGAGACACCGCAGCTGAGCGCGATATTGGTTTGGCTGAGATTCAGACTGGCAAGTCTGATAATCTCTCGGTACTTAGTCATAAAAGATGACCTCCTTCAAATGTATTTACGCCATAGACGCATGAATACATTATAAAGGATTCGCAGTAGCGGTTTCCATTTCGGGAATAGCGGTTTCCGCCAGAACGGAATAATGGTTTCCATCAATCCGGAACAGCGGTTTCCAATCTCCGGAATGGGGGTGTAAAATCATCCGGAATACTCACGGATTCCGTAGCTGCTCCGTTTTAATACCTTTATCTTGTTGTTAAATCCTTCTG
>ERZ773260.970-NODE-970-length-39630-cov-5.547997_pt1 | contig 39630 bp, 31 predicted proteins | sample MGYA00511387_ERZ773260 | MGnify/ENA primary metagenome ERZ773260 (study PRJEB29015, sample SAMEA2737745) | human gut metagenome | biome: human gut; feature: human-associated habitat; material: faeces | place: China | collected 2012 ...
GACTGTTATTTATCTTTATATTTTTCTTTTTATCAGCCCATGCTCTTGACTGTATCACTGCTCTCCATATCAAGTCCGAGATTGTCGAGCAGCTCCTGTGCGGCGTTGTAGCCCATTTTCTTCTGTCTGTTGTTCATCGCCGCAACTTCGAGTATAACCGCAAGGTTACGTCCGGGCTTTACGGGGATAGTCAGCGAGGGAACCTTTACGCCGAGTATAGAAACATAGTGGTTGTCAACACCCATTCTGTCGTATACCTTTTCGGGATTCCACAGCTCAAGTTCAACTACCATATCTATCTTTTCGCTTACCTTTACAGCACCCATACCGAAAAGCTGTCTTGCATTGATAATGCCGATGCCTCTCAGCTCCATAAAGTGACGGATATTATCGGGCGAACTGCCTACAAGAGTAATATTTGACGCTTTTCTTATTTCAACTGCATCGTCCGCTACCAGACGGTGACCACGCTTTACAAGTTCTATGGCGGTTTCGCTCTTACCTACTCCGCTCTCGCCGAGAATAAGCATACCTTCGCCGTATACCTCGATAAGAACACCGTGACGTGTGATTCTGGGCGCAAGCTGAAGGCTTAAATAAGCAACAAGCTTTGACGTGAACGTCGAGGTACTTTCCTCACTGCGTAAAAGCGGAACGCTCAGTTCCTTTGAAAGCTCACGCATTTCGGGCATAATATCCATACCTCTCGACACTACCACAGCCGCCGGCTGTTCGCTGAAGAATTTCTTTATTCTCTGCGCTCGTATCTCTGCTCCGCACTGTTCAAGATATGCGGTTTCCGCCTTGCCTATTATCTGAATTCTGCCCTTGTCGAAATATTCGTAAAATCCCGCAAGCTGAAGTCCGGGTCGGTTTACATCAATATTTGAAATGAATATCTTTGCAGGGTCCTGCGGTGTGTGGATAACCTCGAGCTTGCACTCGTCGATTATTGCCTGTAACGATACGGTAAATTCCTGTGCCATACTGTTCCTCTTTCTGCTTATAGCTGTACTGCGGACATATCTGCCCTATCATAATAATTATACTACATCGCCGTGAGTAATGCAAGAGAGAATTGCGTATAACCGTCAATATGTGTAAATTCCGTAAATCCGGATAAAGCAAAGAGCGACAGCTACATAGCGTATACTGCCGCTCCTTTGCTTTTTTGCAGGCTAAGACAGAATGCTGTCGTCCTTTCGCTGAAAATATCCCTGCGGTTTTCTGCAGACAGGGCAGTATTCGGGAGGGGTACTTCCGCAATGTATATGACCGCAGTTCCTGCACAGCCACACGGTTTCGCCGCAGGAAGTAAACAGGCTTCCGTCGGTCAGCTTATTCACGAACAGCTTGAATCTGCTTTCATGCTCCTTTTCAATATCGCCCACCTTTTCAAACAGATCGGCTATATTGTCAAGTCCTTCCTGTCTTGCGGTTTCGGCATACTCCTTATACATCTGCGTCCACTCGTAGTTTTCGCCGTGCATTGCCTTTTCAAGAGCATCGGCGGCTTCGGGTATCCCTCCGTAGATAAGTCCGAGCCATATTTGTGCGTGAGCCTTTTCATTTTTTGCTGTGGTGCGGAAAACCTGTGATATTTCCTCATCGCCGTTCTGTTTTGCCTTTTCAGCGAATATCTCATAACGCACCATCGCCGCAGACTCGTTTGCAAAAGCGGTTTTCAGGTTCTCAAGGGTCTTTGATTCGGATAATTGCATAAAAACATCTCCTTTTCTTCAGTTACAGATATTGTAACCGCAGGAAAGGAGATTATGCAGTGCTTATGGCGGAACAGATATGTTTGTCAACAAGGACGGAAAGCTGTGCTGTGAGGGAATATCGGGCATTGTCGGATAAGCATAAAACGCTTGACTTTTGCTGACGCTTGTGCTATAATACCGATAACTTAAGGGAGTAGACAGCGGAATACCGTGACAAGTCAACATACTGACTGACGGTGATAATGCTCTTTAATCACGTCTGGTTTGTCTTAAATGTTGAGACTTGAGTACAGGATAACTGTACTCAGGTCTTTTTTATTGCACATTTCGCATCAGGCTTCCGCATAAGATTAAGGGCAATACCGCACAATTAGCGGCTATCGCCTTTGCCGCACGCTTACTTGTATATTTCCCGTCATCTTGCACAAATTTCGCTTGACAGGCGCAAGCCTGCCTGCACTCAATTTATACAATCTGACGAAAAATCTGACTGCGCAATCGCACGACAATAATTATGCGGTATTGCCTAAGATAAAACACCGGAGGATAAATTATGGGACTGTTGGAATTATTTCTGATCGCTGTGGGACTTTCTATGGATGCATTTGCGGTGAGCGTCTGTAAGGGGCTGTCCGAGCGACAGCTTAAAGCTAAGCATTATCTGATAATAGGCGCTTGGTTCGGCGGTTTTCAGGCATTGATGCCTGCTGTGGGTTATCTTCTCGGCTCGGCCTTTGAGCAATATATCACAGCCGTTGACCACTGGATAGCATTCGTGCTGCTGTGCTTTATCGGAGGAAATATGATAAGAGAAGCGCTTTCAAAGGACGAGGAAAAACTCGATGCATCATTCAGCTTCAGGACAATGCTTCTGCTTGCGATAGCGACAAGCATAGATGCGCTTGCAGTCGGCATAACCTTTGCGCTTCTTCCCGATGTAAATATAACTGCGGCCGTCCTGTTCATCGGAGCAACAACATTTATCCTGTCAGCGATAGGTCTGAAGGTCGGAAATGTATTCGGCACAAAGTACAAGTCGAAGGCGGAGCTTGCAGGGGGCATCATACTGATACTTATCGGTACTAAAATCCTGCTGGAGCATTTAGGTGTCATTAATTTCTAAGCGAGCATCACATAACAAAAAGAGCAATCGTGTGACAGCGACTGCTCTTTTATATTATTGCGTATTATCAATCAAGAAAATATGTAGCTTCCATATCGGCTGTGCTGAGAGCAAACGCAAGAGGGAACATTCCGAATGCCTTTCCCACGTTGTTTGCATTTTCTTCGCCCGAAAATCCCATATGATAGCGTATAGCGAAGGCTTCCTCACGGGTAAGACGCATAAAGCCCGTTATCATATAAACGGACTTCTCGCCGTGACCGTAAGGCAATCCGTCATCGAAGAAGAATGTCGGCACCTTTTCCCACTGACCCGTTTCTTCGTTCTTCACGTTTCTTGTGCCTCTTGTGTAGACATTGACCTTGCATATATCGTGAAGTAAAGCGCATACAGCTATCGTTTCATCGCTTGCATTGAGATTATACAGCTCACGGACACGATCTCTTTCAAGATAAGCCTTGAAGCATTTATAAACGTTCAGAGAATGCTGTGCAAGTCCTCCGTCATACGCACCGTGAAAACGTGTGCTTGCGGGGGCTGTAAAGAAATCGCTCTTGTTTATAAGATAGTCGAGCAGTTTATCCGAGCCTTCTCTTTTAACGCAATTTCTGTAAATATCTATTATCTGCTGTTTGTTATTTTCGATCTGCTCGGGTGTGAGTACCTTTGTTTCGTTGTTCTGCGTCATTGCAAAACCTCCTTTTCAGTTAAAGTCAAATAAAAGCCCCGCAATGCAGGGCTTCAATATTTTTATGCTTAATCTCCGAGTGCGATATTTTCAGGGAAGATGTTGGCGCTTTCATCCTTTGAAAGATAAGTCGTGGTAACAAAGCCGTTGATAACCGCACCGTCGGAAATTGCGATTGAGCCTGCCTTTATATCACCGATTATGACAGAATCCCTGTCAAGCATTATCTTGCCTGAAATCTCGATATTACCCTTTATCTTACCGTTGAGCTGTGCCACCTGTGATGAAAGGTCGCCTATCAGCATCGAATCGTTAGCCATTACAGCCTGTCCTTTAAGACGTACATTACCCTGTACAGCCGAATTTTTCATACTGATATTGTCGCAGGTAAGGTCGCCTACGACCTTGCCGTTTATAGTGATATTCTTGGTCGTTTCAACGTTGCCCTTAATATTGCCGTCAATCTTCATATCTGCAAACGAGCGCACATTACCGTCTATCATAGTGTTTTTGGATATAACGGTCATTTCCTGCGAATTATCAGCCCTCATACCACTCATAAAAGGATTGTTGCCGCCATTGTCTGAACCGCTCTGTGCAAATCCGTTCTGACCGCCTGTGAATCCGTTGTTCTGAGGTGTCTGAGTAAAAGCATCACTGCGTACATTCTGATCAAACGAGTTGCTCTGAGTGTATTGTTCATTCATATCACGGGCTATTCTTTGAGAAAAATCCTGTGCCTGCTCCTGCTGTGCAAAGCCGTTGCCCGCTGTTTCGGGGTTTACGCTCTGCTGTGCCTGCTGTTCGGGCTGTTCGTTCTCGGACGGCTGAGTATTCTGTACGGGCTGTACAGGTTCTGTCGGCTGTGCGTCGGCAGTATCATTCATGTATGAGGCAACGTCCCTGACCTCTTTACGATCGTCAGACGGTCTGGGATTCGTCAGCTCCTTCATAGCCTGTGTGAAATTATCCTTGATTCCCATTGTTATCCCTTTCTTGAAATCAGAATTTAAAATTGAACCGGCTTTATCTTCTGAGAAAGACTGCCGAATTTATAGCCTTTGTTTTTAAGTGCCTTGATTATATCCTCTATCACAAGCACCGTATTATCACGGTCGCCTGTATTATGGAAAAGTATCACGGGCGAGGAAAATTCCTCAGCGTCTTTTAAAACGTTTGTGTACAGTGTTGTCCAGCCGTAACCCTGCCAGTCGTTGCTGTCCACGTTCCAGTCGAAATATGTAAAACCTCTGCGATCCATCTCTGCGATAATATCATCACGGGTCTTTTCGTTATAATCGTTCACACTGCCGCCGGGAAATCTGTAAATGTCGGGTGCTTTGCCCGTAGCCTCAAGGACTATCTCATACGCTTCGTTGAAATCTTCGAGAAATGCGTCAACCGATGCGTATATCTTTTCGTAATCGTGAGATGCGGAATGTATTCCTATCGTGTGTCCCGCATTGCTTATTTCTCTCAGTAATGAATAGCAATACTCCGTTCTTTCGGGAACTACAAAGAAAGTAGCCTTGACGTTTTCCTGTCTCAGATAATAAAGCAGATTTTCCGTAAGTACCGAAGGACCGTCGTCAAATGTAAGATAAACGGTGTTTTCGCTATTTTCATATTCGCCGTCATATTTATCTGCATACAGCGTCGGGAAAAGTGAAGTATAGCTGTCCGCACCGGAGGACACGGAACTGTCGGTGCTTTCAACCGCCGATGATGAAGCAGGCGTTGTTTCAGGCGCCTTTGTGGTTTCCGGGACAGCCGCCGATGTTTCGGGAGCCGCCGATGTTTCCGGCTTTACGCTTTCGGTCACAGAAGGCTCCGCTTTAACATTGTCGGAGCTTTCTGTCGCCGAAGACGTTCTGCTCTGATCGTCCGATGTCTGTGACACCTGCGACTGTGCAGAAAGCTGAGAATTCAGCCTGTCTATCTCATCCGACTTTTTGCCGTTGTCAACCGCAAGCAATATACAAAGCACCATAGGCACTATTATCAGTAATGCCGTTACAGTCAGAATAAGATGCTTAAAAAATCTGACACTACCGAAATACAAGCGCACCACTCCCCTTTTACATATATCAGTATAATACTATATTTATCGGCTTTTGTCAAGTAAAGTCGAACCGAAACCCAAGAATTACTGACTTTTTTTCTTAATAATGTATTTATAAATCCGGAGATACGTTTGTTGTTTTTTGCTAAAATCGCACTTAATTTTTTATTTATTTTCTATAAAATGTGAAATATCTGTTGTAAAAAATGCTCAAATGTATTATAATAGTTATATTATTTAATCTGCGTCGGCAGATGCAGGAGAGCGGAGGGTGATTTGTTGAATACCGAAGAGATTAAATGGATATCGTATTATGGCAAGGACATAAGTGCGATAAGCTGTTCTTTTCACGAAAAATTAAATAAATACGGCTTTTGTCTTGTCCTTGACGAATACGGCTCGGATAAAGCGACAAAGGCTCAGATAGGTATACTTGATACGGTGCTTGAGGTTCAGACACCGAACATTCTGCTGATATGCCCCAGACACCTTATGCATAGCTGGTACCGTTGTGTCGTAACAGGTAACGGCGTTGACTTCAAGATGATCTCCGGCTCGTCTAAGGCTATCACATATTTTAACGAAAAAGCGTCAAATACATATATAATCGCCGAAGAAGCGCTTGAGGCGGACAATCCTCTGATGCAGAAATTTGCGGACGCAGGTCTTACATGGGACCTTGTTATAATAGACGCAGGCCTCAGCACATCGGGCATAAAGTGCGGACTTTATTCGGAACACCTTAAAGCAAAAACGAACAAGCTCGTTATTCTCAGCCCCGTACCGTGCGGTTATCACCAGAGCTACGATGAGATAAAGTCACTTGTCAAGACACTGCTTGCCGACGAAAATAAAGCCAATGCGGTCGATGACATCAGCTTTGACGAAAAATCAATATGCTTCAACCCCTACACTCCGGTAATGCGTTATTTCGACAAATCTGTCTATAACGGCGAGGTAGCAAGAAATGTTGTGATGATCGAATATGAATTCCCGCAGGATTTTATCTCGAACTCACGACGTCTTATCGACATAAAAACAGGCCTTCCTCTTTATGCACAGGGCGGTAACGTCTTTGAGGAATACGGACTGGAAGCAAAGAAAACCTACACCAAGCCCTCCTATAATATAGCTGATGTGCAGGAGCTTCGCCAGGTCGACAAGAAGCTCGACTGCTTCCTCACAAAGCTGGACGAGGTGCTGAAAAGCTCGGAAAACAGAGCGGTCGTTTACTGTGTTACCGGCTCGACCATCCAGTATCTGAAGAAAGTTATATCCGCTCTTTATCCTAATATAAACGGTCTTTTGAAAATCGACAGAGGCGACATATTCAACACACGCTACGATAATTTCACAAACGATGTGCGTGACAACGCAAGAGTAGTGATTACAGTTGACAAAATCGGCTCGATAAACCCTCAGGTAAAGAGATTTACCCATATATTCAACTATGAGCTTCCCGACAGCCCTGTTATCTTTGAACAGCGTGCCGCACGTCACGGAGGCAGAAACGAACAATCAAGAGAATTTATAGTTATGTGCGACAAGAACAATCTGTTTGACGCAAGAATGCTGTCAAAGGTTCTGTTCGGAAAGATATACAAGAGCATTGTAGCAGGGCTTCCCGGACGAAACGTGCTTTTCGACCTTCCTAATGCCGCACAGCTTATAACCGACGCTATACGGGATCTGCAGTACGTCTGCTCCTACACAGGCGAGGTTTCAAACTGTCACGATGTAATAACGCAATTCAAAGGCGATTACAACATTTCACCATCTATAGATATTTCCTCTGCGGCAAAGACGCACGAATATACAAAGCTGAAGCTGGATAAAATCTACCGTGCATTCGGTCTTGAAAGCAGAATAAAGGAAAACACCTCCACAGAAGAAAAGGTGCTGAAGCCTATGATAAAGGAAGCGCTGGAACGCTTCAGCGGAGCACTGCTCTACCTGGACGATCAGCAGCATATAGTTGCGCTCGGCGGAACGGCGCTTGAGGAATGCCTGTACAGCGAGCAGTACCATTCATATAAGGAGCAATGCTCCACTCTTGATATTTCGGCGGGCATAAAAGCCGCTCAAAAGGCTTTTGAGAACTTTATCACAGATAACAAGAATGCAGAACTGCGTTTATGCGTAAATATGCTGCCTGACACGGTAAAGATGCCTGTGCTTCTCAACTCCTGGCGTTATCTTACCGATAACTTTATGATACAGGAAACATTCAGACAATTCATGAAAAAATATAACGAGGGAGTGATGTAAGGTGGAGGCTTTTCGTAACGAAGAAATTGCGGGGCTTTTAGGCGATTTTTATCAGGCGCACGCAAACGAGAACCGTGAAGTGATGGAACAGTCGCTTATGAAGATGCAGAACCTGCTTTACACAGGTGAAGCCGACAGCACCCCGTTCAAAGACTACTTCAACTCGGTATTCGGCGGACGCACACCGTATAACGCTTCGCTGTCCGTAAGCGACTATCCGAAGGAATCAATAATAAGAGAGCTGTTACAGAACACATTCGGCTGTTACTACTCCGACCCCGACATCAAGGTTCTTTTCAACTTTGAGCAGGACGGCGAAGTAAGGCTCACATACAACGAGGACGGCTTTACGCTTGAGCAGATACTCTATTATCTCAGTATCGGCAGAAGCGACGGCGACAAATCCCGTGAAGGACGTTTCGGCGTAGGCTCAAAGAGCGTATTTATGAACGTTGAGTGGCTGAAACTGCGTTCGAACAACTTCAATTTCAGAATAGTAAACGATGCGGGTATCCTCAAGATAAGAGAGCTTAACCTTACCGCACCCGTTTTCAAGGGTACAGAGATTGTTTTCAAGGTTTCCGAAGAAGAACAGGCTAAGATCAAGGAAAACCTCGTAAACCTCACTATCCACAAGGGCGAATATATAAATCTTGTCGAATTCTGCTTTGCATTTATCAGAAAGAAGCAGCTTGGCAGATTCGGTGAAGCGGAAAATCCCAATCGCACGTTCAATGTTGCCGTTATGGATATGGGCAAGCCTCTTGCGGTATATAAGGTTATCCGTTATCAGAAAACACCGGACGATGACCCGACAGTGCGTTTCTTACAGAACGGCAAAAGCGTTATCGAATTTATCTGGCACGAAAACGAGGGCTTTGTATATCTTATTCCGTTTGCGGTTTCTTCCGCAAAGCGTGACACGCTGGTAAAAGTCCTGCTTGATAAATATAACTACTTCTCCACTTATGAGCTGACAGGTCTTATCAAGTCAACAGGAGAGGATTTCATCAAGGAAAAGCTGTCGGCATTCTTCATCAGTGTGCCGAACTCATATATTACCACTCACAGAACAGGCATCCGCCACGAATGTGAGGAGGAGGTTTCGGAAGCTATAAACCGTGATCTCAAATATATGATTGAAAAGTATTCACGCTATTTCGTTATTGAGCTGCTGCCGAGAACGAATTCAGACAAATATTATATGCGTCCGAAGCACTATGTGTTTGAATTCTTCAGCAATTATCTTTCTACCAGCGTTATGGTAGGCGATCTGCGCAGTGTTTTTCACAACAGCATCTCACTGCTTTTGCCCGGAAAAAGCGAGGCTATGCCGTATTCCGAAGTAAAAGAGCTTGGCTTCTTCTCGCTCACCGACCATGTTTCAAAGCAGGAGCATGAGAACGGCTCGGCATTTACAGAGTATATCGAAGACGAGCTTGTCAAGATGCGTAAGGATGTATCGGATATGCCCGAAAACATCATAATGGCAAGCTATAAGTGGGTTGACGAGGACAGCGACGAGGAAGGCAGAGAGTTCTGCTACAACTTCAATTTTGACGGTAATACATACGTTCTTGACAGCGAGAGGAATCCCGCTATCAAAGACTTCGATTTGAGTTTCGGCTTCAGAAGTATAGTCAGCCTTAAGCTCGGCAAGTATGTTATAAATGACGCTGTTGCCGATGAGGACGCACTTATCGGAGCGCTCGGTCTGTTCGATACGATGTACGGTCAGGATTATAAGATAGGAATGAGATACTTCCAGTTCAACGTCCACTACCGTGACATCACCCATAACTTCGACGTTGCAAGAATGACAGTGCATAATCTCAAGCGGGCTTATGACTGCATTGTGGCGCACAAGAACAGCTTCGAGAATCACCAGATATACAACGAAGTCATAAATATGCTGATAAACAGCTTCACACAGGGCAAGGATACTATGACCTTCCTGCGTGAGATGAAATCGCAGGGCAGTGACATCACGCTCCAGCTTGATATTAACAAGAAGTTCAGATTTGCCGCATACGGCAAACAGTTCATGATACCAAGCAGTATCACCAACGCCGACCTTCTTGAGATAATCGGCGACGTTTATGCGCTTATCAACTGCGGAATGTTCAACGGACGTGTATTCGACTTCCCGTTCATGAAGTCCGGCTATTCGTTCGAAAAGGCTTCGCTTATGAGCCTTCTGCGTGAGAGCAATCTGACAGATGAAAAGGTATCGGCAACTATGCCTAACCTTTATATCTGCGACCTTAAAATTCCCCGTATCGCACTTCTCGGCGAAAAAGACAAGATTATCCGTATCATAGATATAAACGACCCGATAAGCGATGAGGAGCGTCAGAGCATCACAAAGTATGTTATACTCCGTGACGACTGCACCAAACCCGAATTTGCAAAATATGTCGAATATCTGCTGGTAGGCGAGAACAACAACGTTCTCAGCCAGTTCTACTCAAGCACCGAAGAACCGAACCAGGTACTTCTTGACCAGATTCCGTACTACTATAAGCCTCTGCCGTCAATTACCGCTGAGGAGCTTCAGTACCTGCGTACAAGATACAAGTCGCTCCGCAGCCTTTCAAACCTGCGTGTTTACCGCAACTATTTTGCAAAGGATATTAACGGCACGATGTTCGGCTACGGCGGAACATGCTCCTGCTGCGGATTTGAATCAAGCATTATAAACAACTACGTTATAAAGAGCTTCGAAGTCGGTCTGTTCAAGGACGACAGAGAAGAAAAGTTCAAATTCTCTCTTTATATGTGCGCTAACGATTCCTATGCGGCAAGCGGCTGGATTATCGAGGATATAAGCATAGGCGGAATGAGTCCTTTCGTATGGCTTGACGAGATTGCAAGCTGTGAGGTTATTCCTCCCGAATTCCTGCTCTGCTCCATCAAGTACCGTTGTCAACTGACCTACGATATAATAGGCAGTGAGGGACGTGAAAAGGGAGAGATCGTTACTATGGAAAGCGTCAGCGACGGTGAACAGAAGACGATGGACATCATACTTTCACCGCTGATGATGGCTAAGTGGATTGAGGATAACCTGTCGGACGAATACGACACTGCCGATTCTGCAAACAGCGAATCAAACGTAACAACAGCACAGTTTTAAGCGAAAACCGCCCTGCGAAAGCAGGGCGGTTTTTTCAAACGGCATAAGCGTACATCGGTTCTTGCAAAATGGTTCAAATATGGTGTATGCTATGAATTGCCTTCAACTTAATGCAAATCTCCGTTGCCGGTACAATCTCAGCCCGTATGTCACAATCATGGCATATGGGCTATTGAATTTATCGCTTTTTTATGGTATACTAGAATTAAATAATTATATGTATTTGAGCCGACTTTAGAGTACGAAAATCCTTTGCACCGGAATACGTACTCTTTACTTGATATGAACAAGGTCTGCCCGATCATTTTTCTTATAGCTGTAACCGAATAATTTTTCAGTGTCAACAATAACGAATTTTCCGTCGGAACCGGAAAATTCGCAAGAAGTTGCGAATTTTATCTATAAATTTGCTGAAATCTGTTGACTTTTTGAATTGTACAGTGTATAATACTAAGTGATCAGGCATACCTTTAAAGGTATGTTTTCATGAAAATCAGCTATAAGAAATTATGGATCAGACTAATTGAAAAAGATATATCCCCGGCGACGCTCAGAAAAGATCTCAATATAGCGACAGGTACAATGACCAAGCTCCGCAAAAACGAGGAGGTGGCTTTATCGGTACTGCTCCGTATCTGCGAGTATCTTGACTGCAACATCGGCGATATATGTGATGCAATCCCCGATACCGACAGGTATACGGACTGATTTGTTTTACCCATAATTAAAAAACGGCTTTAGTTCCGATAAAGCCGTGAAGCAGAGGGAGAAAAAAATATGGCAATATGCAGTAAATGCGGCTCGCAGTTACCGGACGGTGCAAAATTTTGTCTGAACTGCGGTGCACAAAGCTCCGGCTCTCCGGAAAACTCACAATCATATCAGGCAGGCAACTCAAAACGTGAAACTGTTTTTGAAGGCGAAATACATAAATGTCCGTCATGCGGAGAGGTGCTGGGCGCTTTTGTTACCACTTGTCCGTCATGCGGCTATGAAATAAGAGGCGGAAAATCATCGGCATCCTTACATGAATTCTCTATGTCACTCGCTAACGCAGCATCAGACGAACAGCGTACATCACTTATCAGAAATTTTCCCGTTCCGAATACAAAGGAAGATATATTTGAATTCTCACTTGAGGTATTTTAAGGGATTTAATAACTGTTATATCTTGTTATAAAAATTGCGGGGAACCCTGAAAATACTAAAGTTTTTGTGGGTGCCCTTTCCGTCACATCTTGTATTTTGTTATATCGTTTTACCCTTGGTTACGCCCTCTAATAAGGGAAAAAACAAGGGAAAGAATTAGCACAACGGAGCGTAGAATTCCTTTAAAATACGGAACTCTACGCTCCGTTTGTAGACAAAAAAGCTTGTTTTTGTTATAATAAGACCCGAAAGGAGGACAAGCATGGATCTGAATAAAATAGGTAAGTTTATTTCAGAGGAAAGAAAGAAGAAAAATTATACGCAGAAGCAACTTGCAGATATTCTTAATATTAGTGACAGAACAATTTCCAAATGGGAATGCGGCAAAGGATTTCCGGAAGTTTCATTGTTGCAGCCCCTTTGTAAGGCGCTGGGAATTTCGGTGAATGAGTTGCTGACGGGTGAACGCTTGGATAAAGAGAATTATATGAAAAAGGCAGAACAAAAAATGGTTCATCTGGTAGAAGAAAAGAAAGAGAACAGAACGAAATTAATTCTGATTCTGTTAATGGGACTTATATCCATCATTTCTTTTGTGACGCTGATTGTTGTTGTAAATACATATGCGGAAGTAATAAGCAATCCGGCGAAAGGTATATTGGTGTTTATTGCATGTGCCGTTTTTACGGTTTGTTTGCTTGCGCTGATGGAGGGAGGACGCACATTTGGATATTATAAGTGTTTACATTGTGAAGAAACCTTCGTTCCCAGCTTCATTAACTATACAGTAGGAATGAATATCGTTGCGTTAAGAATGATGCGATGCCCGCATTGCGGCAAATGGAGATGGTGTCTGAAAGTACTGACAAAGAAAGAGAGAGATGAAGATGAAAGTGAAGGAACGTAATAAAATAATAATACAGATGGTAATTGCAATCATCGGTGTGGTTGGTGGTTTGTTGGGAGTAAATGCATTTAATCAATATGTGCTTATGAGTCTTCCGCTTGTTGTTCGTATGGTTTTGATGATTGTAACATATTTACCGATTGCATTGGTTCCCTTTTGTATTGTGATATTTAATAAGGAAAAGTGGTCGGATTACGGTTTTTCCAAAGAGAAGATAGGATATCAGTTGTTGATTGGTCTTGCCATTGCTTTGTGTATGTCATTCGTATTTACAGTAATACCGCATCTGATCGGAATGAGTGACTGGGTAAATAATCAACATATATATATTTATGCATGGCAGTATATATATGATTTTATCCAATATATTGGTGCAGTTGCGCTGGTGGAGGAGTTTGTTTTTCGCGGATTCTTTTACAAGAAGTTGGAAACACTTTTCGGTTCCGCCGTAGGTGCGATTATAGGTTCGTCCATTTTGTTTGGTTTGTTTCATTTCTTGGGCGGAAATATCGGACAAATAATATTAACAGGTTTTATTGGCGCAATCTTTTGTATCTGTAGAGTTAAAATTAAGAATTGCACGTTGTTGTCGGTTATTATCGCGCATGGTGTATACGATGCACTGATTACAGTATGGCTGAATGTTTTTACTTAAGCGACTAATTTACAATGCCTCAGTCTGCGGCAGCCGCTCCTCCGCCCATCCCGACAGCAGCTTATCATATAGCCGTAAACGGTCAGACAACAGGACCTTACGATATGAACACTATGGCTCAGCTTGCCGCAAACGGTCAGCTTACCGCCGAAACGCTCGTAAGGAAAAACGGTATGGCTTCATGGGCAAGAGCAGACTCGGTTGCAGAGCTTGTTTCTCTTGTAAGCCGACCCGTTCCGCCGCCGATACCGACTATATAAAATAAGGAAGACTATATCAATGAAATGCAGATACTGCGACTCGATCGTACCCGATTATTATAACAATTGTCCGCATTGCGGCGCACAGCTTATAAAAGACGGGTTTTCCGAACAGCATTCCAAGCCGGCAGTAAATAAAACGCCAACCGTTCATAAAAGGAAAGTGCCTGCAGATAATAATTGCAATAAAGAAGATATAAGCGGCAACGAATTAAAAGAAATCGGAATGACATTTTTGTTTATAATTATATTAATTCTGATCATGCTGGTTTTTGCGTTGTTGTATAAATAGCAAAACGCCCTTGTCTGTGGATTGTATTCACAGGCAAGGGCAATTTTTATATAATACTGCTCTGTTATTATTCTATCATTATCTTATTTCTTCCTGCCGCCTTAGCCTTATAAAGTCGCTTGTCGGCAGTTGTGAATATCTCGGTTATCATATCCCGCATTCGTGCCTGAGCATCTTTTCACGGACAGACAGCGTAAATTTACGGCTTACAGGAATTATTACACCGCTGTCAAGCTCGATCTGTTTTGTTGTATACGAAACGATATGATGAATATTTACCGCATAGCTTTTATGGCACTGTATGAAATACGGCGGAAAAGCTTCAAGTACATCGGACAGCTTGCTTCTGACAGACTTGTTTTCGCCCGATGTAACTATAATAAGGGTGTGGGCATTGCTCTCAAGGTATAAAGTCTGCATAGGCTCTACGAAAAACGTTTCAGAATTAACCGTTACGGCGATCCTGCTTTTCTCCTTATCGGAATCAAGCGCCGTTCTCAGCTTATCCATTGCTCTTTTCAGATTCACATCAAGATTCTGTTTGTCAACCAATGCAAACGGAACAAGATTCTTCCCTGCAAGAAAAATCTCCTCACAGTATTTGAGCGAATATGCCGTCAGGAATATTATTCGTATATCCGGATACAGATTGCTTATCTGCTCGGCAACCATAATTCCGTTTTCCGAATTGTCAAGCTCAATATCCATAAAAACAGCCGCTATATTCTCCGTGCCTGCGCTGAGCCTTTTTAAAAGCTCCTTTCCGCTGAGAAAGCATTCGGGTACCGCATCGGTATTATCCCTTATGTATTTTTCTTCATTTGCGAGGCAGTTTTTATCATCGTCACATATTAAAATTATCATTCTTGATCTTTTCCTTTTATTCTTATTGACAATGCCGTGCTGAATTTCCTATCCTTACAGGTAAACAGCACATCGCCGTCATATTTCTGCACTATGTTCCGTATTATCTCCGTGCCGTAGCCGTGATTTTTGTTTGCCTTTGTACTGGGCAGTTTCTCTGTGCTTTCAAAGTCGGGCATATCGGCGTAATTTGAAACGGAAATATATATTCTCCCGTTCTCCTCTTTTATCTTTATGCCGATGCTTTTATCGTTTTCCGCCGCTTTTGCTCCACTTATCGCATTGTCAAGCATATTGACAATAAGACAGCATAAATCAACATCATCTACCGGAATATCATTGCTAAGGCTCGCATCGCAGTTAAGCGTCACACCCGATTCTTTAGCTGTATTCGACTTATCCCACAGAATCGCATTAACGATATTGTTAGCACAGTAGAACGGCATTTTGTTGCTCTGATTTTTACGGCTCAGCTCATCTAGCATTTCCTTTCCCTTTTCGACTGTATCGGGATAGGTGTACAGGTTCATCGCCGTTGTGAGAACGTTATTGAAATCGTGACGGTACTTCATTATTTCGTGCTGAAGCTCGTTGATTTTTTCGTAATAGCGGTACTGCGTGCTACGCTCGTATTCAAGCTGTTCGTTTCTCATTTTCGTTTCGTACAGCTGTGAATTCTGGATAAGGCCTCTGTAGCACAACACATCGCTGATTACGCAGATTATAATACAAGCCAACGTAAAGTATGTAATTTCAGCGGTAGCATTCTCCGAATTCGCCATAATCAGTTTTATGATTATACACAGTATCAGGACCTGACTTGTCGGGAAAAGCATAAAAATGAGCGTTCTCCTGTTCATAGCCTTTTTGTTACGAATTCGTCTTACTATACAGTATTCAATGTACATAAGTATAGCGTAAATCATCAGATCAATATCGGCAGCAAGCAGTGAAGCATATGTCATATGACCTATATCAAAACTGAAATCCGGGAAAAGAACAAATATCAGCGAAGAAAAAATGGTGTCAAATATGATTACAGAAAGGTACACAAGCGAACCGATGAAAACACGGTAGCCTATGCTGTCTGTATGGAAGAAAATGCTGTAACACAAAACTATTGCAACTGCAAGAGTAAAATCCACCACTTGCATATTGTGCATTTCTCTCATATATTGTCCAAACACTCCGGCACACATATAAATAAAGCTCACGATGCTCATTTGTATGTATTTGTTATATTTCGGCGTAAGACAAGCGTCTATCGGCAGAAAAATAATCAATGCCGACGGAATAAACCTGAATATCACTTCCACTATCAGCGGTACTGCCGTCATACTGATTCCCCCTAAAACTTATATATCTTCTATTTCACGTTCGCCTTTCCTTATCGAAAGAGCCGTGCTGAATTTCCTATCCTTACAGTTAAACAGCACATCGCCGTCATATTTCTGCACTATGTTCCGTATTATCTCCGTGCCGTAGCCGTGATTTTTGTTTGCCTTTGTACTGGGCAGTTTCTCTGTGCTTTCAAAGTCGGGCATATCGGCGTAATTTGAAACGGAAATATATATTCTCCCGTTCTCCTCTTTTATCTTTATGCCGATGCTTTTATCGTTTTCCGCCGCTTTTGCTCCACTTATCGCATTGTCAAGCATATTGACAATAAGACAGCATAAATCAACATCATCTACCGGAATATCATTGCTAAGGCTCGCATCGCAGTTAAGCGTCACACCCGATTCTTTAGCTGTATTCGACTTATCCCACAGAATCGCATTAACGATATTGTTAGCACAGTAGAACGGCATTTTGTTGCTCTGATTTTTACGGCTCAGCTCATCTAGCATTTCCTTTCCCTTTTCGACTGTATCGGGATAGGTGTACAGGTTCATCGCCGTTGTGAGAACGTTATTGAAATCGTGACGGTACTTCATTATTTCGTGCTGAAGCTCGTTGATTTTTTCGTAATAGCGGTACTGCGTGCTACGCTCGTATTCAAGCTGTTCGTTTCTCATTTTCGTTTCGTACAGCTGTGAATTCTGGATAAGGCCTCTGTAGCACAACACATCGCTGATTACGCAGATTATAATACAAGCCAACGTAAAGTATGTAATTTCAGCGGTAGCATTCTCCGAATTCGCCATAATCAGTTTTATGATTATACACAGTATCAGGACCTGACTTGTCGGGAAAAGCATAAAAATCACTGCACGCTTGTTGATAGATTTTCTGTCGCGTATTCTTTTGATAATACAATGTTCAAAATACATCAGAATACCGTATATAATCAGATCTATATCCGCAAAAAGCAGTGCGGGATATGTTAAGTGTCCGATGTCAAACGAAAATTCCGGGAATATGACAAATATTACAGCAGTTGTGATGGTATCAAATATAATCAGCGAAAGGTAGACCAGCGTTCCTATGAAAATACGGTATCCGACCGCATCGGTATGAAAAAATATACTGTAAATAAGAACCAGCGCCACCGCAAGCACAAAATCGAAAAATTCAAGCTTGTACTTTTCTCTCATATATTGCCCAAGCAGACCCGCAAACAAATACACCGTATTAATTGCGATAAACTGAATATACTTGTTATACTTAGCCGTAAGATTGATTTCGATAAATCCAAATACAAGCAAAGCAGATGGTATGAACCTGAAAATTATTTCTACTATTACTGGTACTGTCATAATATCTCCTGTTTGTTTTTATATAGTAACAATTTAATGTGCTGAATTTATAATACAATTTTCTTGATGCTTTGTCAAGTCAGAATGGCAATATAGTCTTATCAAATCATAAAATTAATGTATAATCAATCTTTTTCAAAAATACTATGTTAATATTTTCCTGTTATTCCCTCGGACATATATTCAGCTTCACACAGTTCACGAAATGTAAAATACCCTGCCGTCACGAAACGGTAGGGTACCAAAATTCTCAATCTATCATTATCTTATTTCTTCCTGCCGCCTTAGCCTTATAAAGTCGCTTGTCGGCAGTTGTGAATATCTCGGTTATCGAGTTGCTGCTTCCGTACACAGCTACGCCTGCACTGAAAGTAAATTCTTTTCCTTTTTCTTTCTCGGAAAACTCCGAATAGCTTTTGCTTATCCGCTTCATAACCGTCATAACAGCTTCGATATTATCCGTATCAAAGAGGATCATGAATTCTTCTCCGCCGAATCGTGCTATAAGGTCATTTTCTCCGATATTTGTTTTAACCGCATACGCAAAATGTTTAAGCACATCATCACCGAAAACGTGTCCGTATGTATCGTTTACCGACTTGAACAAATCGAGGTCGATAAGCACCGCACAGTGTTTCTTCTTATCGTCCTGCGAAAGCTGATTTTCAAGATATTTTATAAGATAACGGCGGTTTCTTATCTCGGTCAGCGGATCGGTATTCACAGCAAGCGTAAGTTCCTCGCCCATTTTGCTGAGCTGTTTTGCCTGACGTTCAAATTGCACTATCACTATTGCGACCGCAACCATTATGCCTATAAACGCTATTATAAATGAAAACAGCGTGTCAAGCTCCTTATTATCATTAACCATATTCAGCTGAGGAAATTTGCTTCTGACAACAAATGCGGCTATATCTGCAACGAACACCGCCGCCCCCATTATAACTCTGTGCACCGGCTTCATAAAAGTAATAATTCCGATTTCCGCAACAAGCATATACACTGCCGTGCTTGCACCGTATGAAATATACAACATCGGGAACTCGACAAACCCAAGCACAAGGAGTATTATAAACGTAGCGACATAGGTTCTTCCTGTCAGAAAACCGACCAATGACGATACTATAATTACAAGTGCGCAAGCCGCACAGAATAAGGTCTGCGAGGTAAATCCGAATATCACCGCATTTGCAGTAAATCCCGCTATATTCGATACACAACCGGTTAATGCCAATACTATGAACAGCTTGTCACGAAGCTCTGAATTCACAGTATCTGATTTTTTATTCATTGCAAGTGTTCTCTCTTTCGTTCTTACTTTTCTTTCTGCTTTTCTGCCCGTCAATGATGCCGTTTTTCTATATCGGCAAGAATATCGTCTATATCATATCTCTTGTCCTCGTCATCTCTGAACACTAGCGATATATCGGGCTCGGAGCCGCCGTGCGTTACTTCAGCCGCAACCGTTTTTTCTGTCATTTCGGGCAAAGCATTTTCATTTTTTATATTTTCTGTTTTAGCTTTCTTTTCCTTTTGCTGCTCTGCTCTGTCCGATTCCATCCGTTTTCTTGCTCCGGCGGAAAAATCCGCTCGGTCTTTTATGTTATCGGCACTTGCCGCTATATTCTTTTTGCTCCGCAGACGCTCTGTGAAATCATCCGTTTTACCGTGAGAGCTGTCCGGGATACGATTATGCGGCACTTTTCCGTTATCGGATAAAGACGGAATAGCGACCTTTTTCGCTTCGGTCTTGCTTGCTTTTGGCAGCTTGTGTTCCTCGCTTTCAGGGGGAACATACACCGGCGCTTCTTCCTGCAACTTGACCGTTTCCACCTGCGGTACCGGACGCTTTGACATAATGAACTTCACTATCTCAAATGCTACTATTGCGATACACGGCAGTATAGCGATAGCCATAACGCCAAACGGCGACATTGCAAATCCGATAACAGCGCCCCAGAAATCACTGCAATAGTTAACTCTTGCAACAAGCTGGCTTTGTGATATTGTGATATTTTCTCCGCCTTGAGTTTCAACATCAAAGCTCATAACGCCTTCCTTAAGCGTGGAGGAATTTACCTTTGCAAGCTGTGCTCCGCCGTTTTCATACCGATTATATATTATAAGCTCTCCGTTGTTTACCTCGTCGGGCCACACCTTCTGCGCTATAGCGGCTGTGCCTGCCTTAAGCTGATAGAAATCGTTGTCACGCACTATGTAAACATTATATCCGAAAATATCCGGTGCCGCAGAGCCGCCGAATGAAAACAGCATTGATGTAACTACGAGAAATACCGCAAAAATAATTAGCAGTACGCCGATAACTACACCGATACACCTTGCCACAGATGTTTTTTTTATCAAATTTTCCTCGTTTCCGTCAAAAAGCTATTGACAACAAATCAAAAATACGATATAATAATATAGTCATTTTGGAACTGTATTCCGAAATATGACCATATATATTTTACCACATCGCCTCGCTCTTTTCAAGTGCTTATTGTGCATTATGCAATGTTTTGACTTGTGAAGCGTCCGCTTTTGGAAAACGGAAAATGTGTGTAAATATATCAGAATATCGGAATAAATACGCTTGTGTAGCACAGTTGGTAGTGCAGCTCATTCGTAATGAGCAGGTCGCAGGTTCGAGTCCCGTCACAAGCTCCATAAAAGTAACCGCCCGGATTTAATGCCCGGGCGGTTTATCTGTTTATAACGCTTGTGTTCCGATTCTTATCATAATCTTTCTGATACGCTTTTTAACGGCAGTATGCTTTTTTATTGTTCAGAATTTTTCAGCAAATTTGCAATGCTCCTGCCTGCAAGCTCGGCTGAGTATCGCACCTGCTCAATATCGTTTGCCAACGCTCCGAATTCTATAACCAGTGAAGCCTCAGCCAGATCCTGATTATAAAACCGATAATCGAAAAGCATAGGCCGTGTTATGCCTTTGTTATCTTTTTCTATTGCATTTTGCAAGTATGACGCAAAGCGGAGGTTATCCATATAATCCGGCAATATATCCGTGCCATCGTCACATCCGCATATTATCATTATCTGTGCCGCTTTTCTGCCGTTGATTTCTGCAACGGGAGCTATTCTCACATCTCCGTCCGCTATTCCGTCACGGTGAATATCCAGCACTATTTTTATTGACGGATACTCTTTCAGCAGCTGCTCTGTTCGCTCTCTGCTTCTTGAATATGAGTAGTTGTAAACGGGATCATCAAAGACCGTTCCGTCGTGCAGCGTACTTATTCCGTTGTCAGCAAGCGTCTGCGCAAGCACCGCTCCTACTCCCACAACACTGTTTGCAGGGCAAAGCGATCTGCCGTCATAATCGGTATCATAATATCCGTCACTGTCACGTTCGTAGCTTTCGGTCGTATGCGTATGTATTATAAGCACCTGAGGATCGTTGCTGTCCGACAGCGTGACAGAAGGCTTTTTCTCAGCCTCAGCACCTATAAGCTCCGACGGAAGCTTGGTGCAGTTTCTTATCTGACCGTTTTCGAGGTCTATTACATTGTCGCCGCTGATCTTCCCGTAGTGCTTTTCCTTTACTGTACCGTCCTTTGCCGTATACTGCGTAAGATCGTCCTTGTCCTTTCTTATGTTGACGGAAATCAGCCGTGTTTTTGCGTCGGCGGGAGCGTCGACCGGCACCAGCGTTTCACCGGAAGTATCCTGCGTACTGCTTGACGGATTATCGGTCGCAGGCACTTTCTGCTCCTGCTTTTCAGTCTTTGTTTCATTGTACGGTTTCTCTGTGCAAGGTTCGGATAAAACCGTATCTTCATCCCTGCCGTCAAATTCGTTTACAGGAACAGCAAGCATAACGCTCAGTGCGGTAAGCTGTCTTAGTCCGTCCGAAACGCTTTTGCCGCTTACCGCTCCGGTTACGGCGTTTTCAGCCACGCCCGTCAGGGTAAACGATAATACCGCCGCAGTAAGCCCTATGCCAAGAACCTTTACAATACCTTTGTTTTTATTGCCTCTCATAAGCCTTTCCTTTCGCCAAGTGTTTTCACGGTTGGATTTTTCTTGTTACAGCTTATGATTCATATTCCGCAAATATTCAGGAATAATTCATCAGCATTGATATGTCGCTGTATGACAGTGACGGACACAGACTGCGGTTCAGCGCACAGGATATTATATGTGCGTACCTGCTTATCTCAACATCTATATCATATCTTGTCACAAAAAATCTATCGTTATCGCTTTCATACTCCATAGTGGTAGGAACGCCTACAGCAATTACCGGTATGCCTGCCGCCTCACTGTCAAGACGGTTCCTGTTGCCGGCAGTACTGCCGGGCGTTATGCCGGTATCCGTGACCTGTATGCTTCTGCAAAGGTGCTCCGGCTCACTGCACGCAAGGCTGTCTATCGCTACAATATAGTCCGCTTTTATCTTCTCCGCACAGAATATTGCGTGACAGACGCTGTCTATACCGGAATTTGCCGAAACATCCGTCCTTATTACCGACACATTCCCTATTCCGTCCGCATTGTGCATTTTTTCAATGAAATGCGAGGTCGCAAGTACCCTGCCTGCCGTTCTCCAACCAAGACTGTCAGACGCTACAGACGGGTTTCCAAGCCCCGTAACAAGACATTTTCCTTCCGGAAGGAGCTTGTTAAGCACCGTACACAGTGCATGGATCTGACCGTCCGCATAAGGAACGTCCGTACTGTCAACGGTAAAATATCTTCCGCAGGGGCGGTTAAAAAGAGAGGTTTCCTTTTCGGAAACGATTATTTCGGTTATCTTCTCTCCGTAAAGCTCATAGCTTTCACATCTTATTCCGTTTTTGCCCTTTACAAACTCGGTCGCCATATCTGTTCTTCCCGTAAGCTGCATAAAATTTCCTCCCGAAGAATTTTTTCAAAAAAATCGTAAAAAAGTATTGCATTTTCGTTTTGGACGTGCTATAATAAAGCGTATTGTGAAATATAACTATGATTATATGTAGATCTGTATAAAGGAGGTGCCGTAAGTGCCTAACATTAAATCTGCCAAGAAGAGAGTTTTAGTATCTGCTACAAAGCAGGCTCGCAATAAGGCTGACAAGACCGCTCTTAAGACTATTCTGAAGAAGGTTGACGCTGATACTAACGCTGACAACGTTAAGGTTGCAGTTAAAGCAGTTGATAAGGCAGCAGCAAAGGGTATTATCCACAAGAATGCTGCAGCTAGAAAGAAATCTCAGCTTGCTAAGAAGTTAAACGCTGTTTCCTGAGAATAACGATTTAACGTAACGCTCCTGCGGGAGCGTTTTCTTTTTTGTGTTAATTGCGGTGATACAAAAGCATCGGCTTGCATTATTATGTGCCGATGCTCTTTTTTTATCCCGAAATGCTTTTTACCGTATATCCGTTATCAAGCCAGTAGTCGATGACATCGGGCAGTATCGCCGTATTTGTTTCGGATACCGCATGGAGCAGATATACAGCCCCATTGTGCGTTGCGGAGGTTATTCGCCTGTACGCCGTGTCCCTGTCGGGCTGAGCGTCCGTATTCCAGTCGTTGTACGCAAAGGACCACAGCACAGTATCATAACCCATATTTTTGGCAATGCGTAATGTTCTGACCGAAAATTCTCCTCGAGGGGGACGCATCGTAACGGTTTTGTATCCGCCGAAATTATCGGAAATATAAGTTTCAAGTCCGTGTATTTCTTCAAATACCATATCATCGCTTATATCCGGCAGTGACGGGTGTGTACAGCTGTGATTTCCGACCTCGTGACCCTCGTTTATCATACGCTGTACAAGCTCCGGACTGCTTTTTACATAATCAAGCGTCACATAGAACGTTGCCGTAACCTTCTTTTCCTTCAGAATATCCAGTATTTTTCCGGTACAGCCGTTTTCATAGCCCTCGTCAAACGTCAGGCGGATCGTCCTGTCATCTTTGCCGAATATGAATCTTCCGCCGTATGACCCGTATTTTTCCTGCGCCTGTACTGCTCCTACAGGACGATTATCGCTATCGGTTTCATAGCCCTGACCGTAGCAGACCTTCTCTTTTCCGTCCGTCAGAAAAGCTGTTTCAGCAGGCGTTCTGCCTCCCCTGCCGTTATATTCTGTGCTTTGTCCGACAGTATTCTTATCGGACGTACATCCGCACATGAACATTGCCGTCAATACCGTAAATACTGCGGCTGACATTTTTCTGTGCAAAAAAATCACCCCTTTACAGATATAGTATCCGTAAAGGAGCGGTTGTAATTCATTGAAATAAATGGCGGCTTTCGTCAACTGCCGAGATAAGTCTTGACCATTGCCTGTAAAAGCTCGTCACGATCAATATGGCGGATCAGGCTGCGGGCGTTGTTATATGTAGTTATATAGGTAGGATCTTCGGACAGAATATAGCCGACAAGCTGATTTATAGGATTATAGCCCTTCTCCTTGAGCGCACCGTAAACCGTTGTCAGTATTTCCTTCATCTCGTTTTCTCTTTCATCCTTGAGCGAAAACGGCATAGTTTTGTCGATCATCAATATCAGTCCTTTCGTTAATATCTTTAAAAAGCCGAAATTATTTTAAGGTTGTTATATTATTATACACTACCGTTCAATAAAATACAATAGCCGATAGCGAATTTTCGTTAAAATCACCAATAGCTGCTCGCATTTTTGGGTAATTGATAAAACTTTACAATTCACTATTGAATTATTGAATAATTTTTGGTATAATAACAATAACCAGATTTTTCAGGGGGGTACAATAATGGCAGAACAGAAAAAAGCGCCATCTACAAACGGCGAATTCAAAACCTCGCCGCTCGGCTTCGACAAAGCCGAAGTAATGGCATACATAGTACAGCACAATAAAGAGCGTAAAGCCCTTAAGGAAGAAAATGACGAGCTGAAAAGAGCGCTCGAAGAAAAACAGCAGACGAACGAAGGTCAGAACAACGAGCTTACAGCCGAGCTTGAAAAGAAAAAGGCTGAGCTTGACGCACAGATTCTTGAGAGCAGAAAGCAGGTTCTTGACGAAAGACGCAAGCTGGCGCAGACCGAAAAAGAACTGCACGTTATGCAGGACAAATATTCTGCCTTGACAGAAGAATTCACAGAATTCAAAAAGCAGGCAGCTGCAAAAATAGATAAAGCAAAGCACAGCGGCGGAACAATTGACCCCGCTCAGCTTGCAGAGATTTCCGCAAAAGCAAATGCCGACGCAAACGCTGTAATCGATGACGCTCAGAGCAAGGCAAACGAGATTATCACGGCCGCAAAGGCATATTTTGCCGATACGGTAAAGAAAACATACGATTACAAGCAGTCTGTGCTTGAAAAGGCAGACACATTCGCAAACGGCGTTACATCAGGTGCTGTGGCTCCCGCAATAGATATTCAGGCTGTTCTTGCCAACATAACCGCCTCAGTAAATGAAGCCGTTGAAAAAGCACTTGCCGGAGCTAATGCCGTAAACGATGCGGTTGCAAAGGCTGTTGAAGATACAAAGGCTGTGAACGATGTACTCGCTAAGGCTGTTGAAGATGCCGCACAGGCAGAAACAGCCACTGATAACACGGCTGACGTTCCCGAAGAAAAGCTGTCCGATGATGAGGAGCTTATCAATGCAAAGAGCGAGCTTGAAAATATCGGCGGACTTGACGAGAGCGAGCTTGACGCCTACGCTCCTATGGAAATCGAGCCGTATAACTTCGAGCTTAAGCTGGATATGCCGGCTCAGACAAACGATGACGATGATGACGATATGCTGACAGACAACAACGGTCTGCTCAGTTCATTTGAGATAGTATCGGGTGACGATGACATTTCTGCAGATAACGTAGATACGGGCGATCTGCTCGTTGAGGAAACTCCTGCGGCAGACGATATGGCTGACCTGCTTGCTGAGGAGCCTGTTGTGGCATCTGCTCCCAAAGCCGACGCCGCTCCTGTTGCCGACGATTTCAGTGACCTTCTTGCAGAAGAACCTGCTCCTGCTCCCGTAGCTAAGGCAGAACCTGCTCCTGCAGCCGATGATTTCAGCGACCTTCTTGCAGATGAGCCTGCTCCCGCTCCCGAAGCTAAGGCAGAGCCTGCTCCTGCAGCAGATGATTTCAGCGATCTTCTTGCAGATGAACCTGCTCCCGCTCCCGAAGCTAAGGCAAAACCTGCTCCTGCAGCCGATGATTTCAGCGACCTTCTTGCTGATGAGCCTGCGCCCGTAGCTAAGACCGAACGGACTGCCAACCGCAGCGGCGATAAACCTAAGGAAAAGCTGAATGAAAGTCGTTCAATGGGTGTTGCCGGCAAGGAAGAAAAGGTGAACGATCCCTGGAAGGATCTCGAAGCACAGATGAATGGTATGTCTATTACTCCTCCCCCTGCACATAAACAGGCAGACGATGACGGAATGACATCTTCGTTTGACGATCCTGCCGCTCCCGCAGCTTCCGCTAAGGAAGAAAAGATCGATATGTCCGATTATTCGTCCATGCTCGGCGGAATAAACGACAATATGACCACCAACACTGCCCAGTATGATCCTTCGTGGGATCTCAAAATGATGGAAGGTCTTAAAGACAATGACGATGACGACGACGAGATGAGCTCGGATAATGTGGGATTCTTCGACCTTTAATCAAAAGTAAATATCGTATGCCGGGAAGTGTATGCTTTCCGGCATAATAAATTCAATGCGAACAGGAGTACAAACTTGGAACTTAACACAAGCGAACTTAAAGAAAAGGCAAAAACGCTCAGAGCCGGCGACAAGATAGAGCTGAGCGGTACTGTATACACCGCTCGTGACGCCGCACACAAGCGTATAAAACAGCTTATCGACGAAGGCGGAGAACTGCCCTTTGAAATAGACGGTGCGGCTATTTACTACGCAGGTCCTACCGGCACTAAAGAAGGCATGGCTATTGGCTCATGCGGTCCTACGACATCGGGCAGAATGGACCCCTACGCTCCCCTGCTGCTCGATATGGGGTTATCCGCTATGATAGGAAAGGGAGAACGCAAACCTGCCGTGGTAGACGCCATAAAACGCAACGGTGCGGTATACTTCTGTGCTATAGGCGGTGCAGGCGCACTTGCCTGTCAGTGCATAACCGAGTGTGAGGTAATAGCCTTTGAGGATCTGGGCTGTGAAAGTGTGAAAAAGCTGACTTTCGACAAATTCCCTCTTATCGTTGCAATCGACGCTGTCGGCGGCAACATTTTCGAAACAGGCAGAAAGCAGTACGCAGAGGTCTGATTAGCTGATTTTTATATAAAATATCACGGCGTTTTTCAAAAACGAAAAAAATCGAAAAAAATTTAAAAAAAGTGTTGACAAACGCAAAGCGCTGTGATATAATATAAAAGTCGCTGATACAGAGTGACAAAAACAGAAAGATATGGCGGTATAGCTCAGTTGGCTAGAGCACTTGGTTCATACCCAGGGTGTCGTTGGTTCAAATCCGACTGCCGCTACCATTTCTACGGCCCGTTGGTCAAGCGGTTAAGACATCGCCCTTTCACGGCGGAATCATGGGTTCGATTCCCGTACGGGTCACCACACTACGATACTCCCAAATGGCTTTACAGAGCTGTTTGGGAGTGTTTCTTTTTGTACGGATTTTGGTCTTGGTCTTTATTGCAAAGCAACAAGGTTCTCGTTGCTGTTCGAAATCTTTGATTTCGGTAACAGCAGAGGTTCTTATTTTGAATTTATGGTCTTTAAGCAGGGAATTCGGCTTTTTCGCCGCCCTGCTTTTCTTTTTTGTCAAAGATAAGTGCGTCGGCGATTGCCCGGCTCGTCCTTGCCTGTGCTTCTTGGAACATATAACAGTAGATGTTCGTTGTCGTTGAAACCTGCGAGTGTCCCAAATCCCCCGATACTGCAACCACATCAACGCCCGCATTGATGAGCAGGCTTGCGTGTAAGTGCCTTAACGAGTGAATATCGCAGAACCTTATGCTGTTCTTTTCACAAAACTCCTTGAACCGGAAGTAGGGAGTATTGTTGTTCATAGAGCTTCCGTCCCACTTGATGAACAGACGGTCGTAGTCCTGCCACTTGCCGCCAATTCCGGCGCACTGTTCGTCCTGTTCCTTTCTCAGCTCCCACAGCATATCCATAACGTACTGCGGGTACTTCTGCGTTCTCTGGGACTTCTTTGTTTTCGTTATGTCGGTATAGATACCTTTCTTTGCCGCCTGCACCCACCCGTACAGCGTTCCGTACGGTACCTTCAGTTCCTCCGCCGGCTCGCTTTACCACTATTTCCAGCGCCGGCTTTACTGACTGCTCCTTATAGCTCCTGTCGTATTTCTTCGCTTCTGACATGTCCTTCACCCTCCTGATTTTAGCATATTATTTTGAGCGTGTGGTGTCAAGTTTTATTATACAACATCAAAAATTTTGAAAATTAACCAAATGGGTTATATTTGAACGATGTATTAAGCAAAATAAAAAAATCAGCCGTCGTAAAGGGCGAACATAACGGCAATACCGACATATCCAACCCTCTGGTAGCTGATTTTACTATTAGCTTATCACAACTTTTTGCAAATGTCAACCCCACTGACAAAAGGTTTTTAAAATATGTGCCGGATAACTTCTTATCACCAGAGCAAATCAAAGCAAAGCGTGAAGCTCAGAAGAGTGATTACAAAAATTACAACAGATATGTTGAGGTGTTTGAAAATGACAAAGACGATGGCAACAACAAATTCTCCCTCCTTGATGTTCTGGGGTCAAAGAGGCTTCGGCAAGACGAGCGTTAAGGTGGAGCAGGATTAGATAAAATTTATTAATTTAACTGAATATGAACAACCCGCACCATTATGAGGTGGGTGGTTTTTGCAGCCGTTTTCTTTGTTTAATGCTGCTCAAATTTTGGCTTTACTTTTTCTCCTTCTTAGCAGTATTGCAGTTACTGCCGCAGTACCGTACTTAAATTATAACACAAAGCCGCTATTTTTCAATGGAAAAAACTCTTTCCTCCCGAAAGAAGAAAAAACAGCAGTCCAAAAAAGAAAAAGCCGCACAAGGTCTTACCCCCTGTGCGGCTGAAACGCATTGAATGTATCAGTTTATTTGAGCAGTTTGTTTTCCACCCTGAAATAGTCCACGTCGACATAACCTCCCGTCTGCTTTGTCGGGAAGTTGAATATCGCATAACGGTATCCCATAAAATGCAGACCGTAATAATTCATTTGCAGCGTGTCTCCTATTTTTGTCCAGTTCTCGCCGTCGAGGCTGTAATAGAAATACGCCTTGTCCGTTGCGTTTTTGAAATCGCAGTCGACCCGCAGATAAACTTCGTTTTCCGTTATTTCGACCCTTTCCGTTTCAAATTCCTTTTCAACGTCGTCGTTATCGTCATACCAAACCGTTACGATATATTTTTTCCCGTCCTCGATTTTTACGGCGACATAACCGTATTTCTCCGCGAAGGCAGCAAACCCCGCAACATCGCCCTCTTTCATTTCTGAAACGTCGAGCTTTATATATGCGCCGCATTCCGGTCCGAAGGTTCGCTGCGAAATGGTGTTTCTCGCATTGGCAACTGTGGCGCAGACATCGACCGTTCTCAGCCTCAGATAGCCTTCCCTCTCGGTGAGCGACCAGAAGCGGTTGTCGGGATTGTGGTTCCATTGCCATTCCAACCCGAGGTTAGAGCCGTTATAATCGCTCTCGCCCGCTTCCTCGGGCGTGTCGGCAAAGCTGTGATAGGATCTCACTATCTGTGAGTTGATAAATTCGTCGCTTGTGACGATGCCCTTTTTCTCGTGACCCGCGATAGGAATCTTGGCGGTCGTGGGCACCTTTCCTTTAACTCCGACTACCGGCCAGCCGTCCTCCCATGTCATGGTCGACACAACGGGAGTCCTGCCCACCGCCCCGTGATCCTGAAATACAAAGCAATACCAGTTGCCGTCCTTATCGTCGACGATACCGCCCTGTGCGGCACCATCATTTCTGAAGCCCATATTATCTCTGATTATCACTTTCCTTTCCCACTCGCCGTCGAGCGCTTCGCTTCTGTAACAAAGCTGCGTTCTTTTGCTATTAGGTGGCCATGTTATGATAAAAATATAGTAATATCCGTTCAGCTTATAGACGTGAGAACCCTCGGCAAGGCAGCCCTTGACAAGTCCCGCGTTGTTGATGAGTTTTCTCTTGGTTCCGGGCTTGACCGCACTCAGATCCTTTTCCAGTTCAACGCACCATATCTCTCCGCCGCCGTAGATAAGATACACCTTGCCGTCGTCGTCGAACAAAAGACTCATATCATGGAAGCACTCGTCATACACGAACCTGTCCCATTTTCCGTTTTCTATATCGTCGGTATGATAGATATAAGTTTTTCCGGTGGAGAAGGAAGTGAAGCCGGCGTAATACACACCGTTGTTATATCTGAGGGTAGTCGCCCACTGACCCTTGCCGTAATTGTTTTCCCCGTTTCTTAAGGCAAGTTTATCACTGTCCTCCAGTGTATCAAAAACGTAATTTACTATTTCCCAGTTTACAAGGTCGTAGGATTTCATTACGGGACAACCCGGAGACAGGTGCATGGTCGTCGAAACCATATAAAACGCGTCGTCAACGCGGATTATATCAATATCGGGCACGTCGGCGAAAATAACGGGATTTGTGTAGTTTCCCTTGCCGTCGTCGGTTGAAGTTATCGTGGATTTTATGATATCCTTATCAAGCACTTTGGGGTCCTCCTCTTTTCCGGGCTCGGTGGTGACGCTCGGTAGCGGATTCGAAGTCGAAGTCGAAGTCGACTTCGACGTCACGGAGCTCGTGCCAACTTCCGCCGTGCATGCCGTCAGCGTCAATACCGCCATCAGCGCCGCTGCGAACCTAACAAGTTTTTTCATTTTTCCCTCCTTATTTTCCGTTGCCTCCGTCAGCTGTCAAGCTCAAGACCGCTTACGGTGACATTGTAGGTGATGGATGTGAACGGCGTCTCTTCGCCGTTTACTTTAAGCGCCAGACGATAGTTTGTCCATGTTATGTCTGTTTTCGCTGCGAATATTCCACATTCCTCCGTGCCGTAAATCAGCGATCCGACCTCGGAGCCGCCCCAGCCGTTTTCAAGCCCGTTTTCCGACGAGCTTGTGGGATCGAGTTCCTTATTTACGGGAACTTCAACATCTCCGTTTTCGGTTGCCAGCGTCAGCGATCTCACAAGCACCTTATACTTCGCATTGGTATCGGTATTAATAAACCCGAGGTTGACTATGGCGCTGTCCTTTTCAAAAGAAGAGGATTTTATGGAATAGTCCCCGTCCTTCGGAATGTCGAGCATCGCAGAGGGGCTCGGTCCGGGCTCGGTCTGTCCCGATATTACCAGCGTCTTGTAGGGTATTTCGGTGGAGGCTATGCTCTCTTCAGGACGAAGCTGCTCGTCGCCCTTCGAAAACCTCCACGACTTAAGCTCTATATCGGAGCCGGAAAATACGAAATAAATGTCATGGTTTCTTCCGTCAAACTGCGCAAAGCTGTCCGAGCGTATTTTGGTATAATCCGCACAGTCGAACTCGACGAACGCAGCGGCTTTGGAGGAGATATCGTCAAGACGAACCTCTATTCTTCCCTTGCCCTTGACCTCAGCGATAAACTCTGATGCCCCATAGCCGAAGTCTGCTCCTCTTACATATATCCACGCGCCGTTGGCGGTGCTTTTTGCGGCAGGATCATTTACCTTGTCGTATCCGATATCCGCACAGGTGAACATCAGCGCGCCGCTGTTATTGGTATAGGGGTCGACCAGCTTTATCTGCGCTACGCCCTTCTTGCTTGCCGCAGTTATGGGAATATCGCCTGTTGCCTTGTCCATGGGCAGATAGTCTGCCATCATACTGCGGAAGCCCGCTTTTCCTCCCATAAGCTCCTCCAGAAGAAGCGTATGGTGAATGATGTAGTTTACGCCCTTATATTCAATGAAATGAGTGTGGTTGTTAGCCCAGCGAAGTCCTGAGGCCCCGTCGGCGTTCTCTCCCGCATTATAGAAATAGGGTCCTCTGCATTCCCAACTATCCGCGTCGAGAGGGGTCTTGGTAGTCATATACGCCATGCTGCACGCGGGCGGAACTTTGACCCCCTCGTACTCCTTCCAGCCGGTCTTGTGATCCTGCCAGTCGGTGCAGTATGTATAGTAATATACCCCGTCGATATAGTTCAGCTCGCTCGCCTCAAAAAAGTAGGGAGCGTCAATGGAAACAAATTCGCTGTCAAAGGAAAGCATATCCTTTCCCAGCTTTGCTATCTTCGGGATCTTGCTGTGCATAGTGTTGCCGTCCGCCGGTGTGCCTCCGCCGAAGGAGAGCCAGCCTACGCCATTTTCGTCAATGCACACACCCGGATCAAAGGGCGCGGGGCAATTCTCCAGCCCAGGCATATTCTGATAAACCAGAGGCTCGCCGAGCGGATCGGTCCACGGTCCCACAGGGTCGGTGGAGGTTATCACGCCCACGCCAGAGCCGCCGTTTGAGAAGTAAAGGTAAAAATGCGTAAGTCCGTCGTCTTCAACGCGTGAAACTATCGACGGTGCCCACGAGTTATATATCCACGGTGCGATCTCTCCGACCTCTATCCTGCCGTGATATATCCAGTTTACCATATCGTCGGTGGAAAATACCACAAGCGATTTGATATAGGCGTAGTCGTTCTTTGTTCCCTCTTCCGCCTGCTGTTGGTCGTTCGTGCCGTAAACGTAAAGCCTTCCGTTATATTCCACCGCGGTGGGATCGGCGCAGAATATGTTCGGCGAGATGGGATTTGCGTTCATCTCGTTCTTATAAACGTTACCGCTTACGCTGTCGATAATTATGCCGTTGTTCAGACTGTCCATAATTTTCTCCTCTGATACCGTGCCGCTTTCATTCGTTTCGGAATTCGAAGCGCTGGAAACGTCTGCGGTTCCGGAGTTGCCGGAAGCGTTGGGCTCGGAGCTCCCGCTGCTTGTTTCGCCGCCGTTCGAGCAGCCCACCGTCATAAACAGGGCCGCCGCGCACAAAATAGCCGCGAATTTACTTGTGATCTTCATCGTTAAAACCTCCGTTTTATTTCTCGTGTCCAAAGACACCTTTAAGTTTATTATACCAATAAACAACACAAAGTCAACAGCTGATATCTGTTTTGTCCACCTTTTAATCATAATATGCACCTTTTCGGTTGACATAACCGCGTGAACGTGAATAAGTTATAATTTATACGAAAGCTTGTTTCCGGCATACTCTGTCGCCGAACGCATCAAAAATCCTTCCCCGTCAGCGGCAGAATTTACCGCATAACAGGGGTTGAGCGGCTGCGGGAACGGGCTTTATATGAATGCGTGAAAGGACGAACGAAATGTCAAAAAAATTGCCGTAATAATCGCAAGAGCCGACGACCGCACCCAGAAGGATATCATATGCGGAATAGCCGAGGCGGCATTTGCCGCTGATACGGACGTGGTGGTGTTTTCAAACATTTATAATCACCGGATAAGGGACTAATTTCTCAATTTTGAAAATGTCATATACGATTTTTTGATCCGAGCGGCTTTGACGGAGTTATTGTCACTGCGGAAGCGTTTCTGGACACACCACAAAACCTCGCAGAGAGATCTGCGAGGTTTTTGTTTTATGTATTTTGTCGCTTTTGTCTCCTAAAACGTATGGCGGTTTTCCGCAAGCCATGCAAGGCAAGGTAAAATCCACTTTCAGCAGATTTTATATCTGAGTTTATCATATCACAAATTAGTATTGCTCTGCATTTTCTGTTCAATTTCCTTACGTCACCACTTATGTTTATCAGTTACTTTGCAGTTTAATCTGCGAAATAACTTGTTGCTATGCAAAAAATCCACCGACCTTAAAAGTCAGTGGATTTTAATATTCTCTTCAAAAAATCTGATAAGTGTATCCATAACTCCGCCTGCCGCCTGAATACTGCCAATCATCAAGAGATCGGAGTTAAGCGATGAATAATCAATATCATAACCGGCATTTCTAATAAGCAATACAAAGAAAACTCTCTCCGTTCTGCCATTACCCTCTCTGAACGTCGGTTATCGTAAAACCCTCCATTTCTGTGGAAGCAATTGCGTTATCTACAGCACGTTCAATCGTCATAACAGTTATAATAATCACCCCGTTTCATTTTTATTATATTATACTCCTGTTTGCCGATAAAAACAATACTTATCCCCCGCAATTTCAATTTAAAATGATATTTGTTTCTTTATTGCAATGAAAATTTGACATACCAATATCAAAAATCGGAATGCCTGTAAATATTGACATACCCATAAAAAAGTGATATAAATTAGTTGTAAAAGCAGATAATAATGTCTGTATTTTATATCATTCTACGGAGGTGTTTCAATTATGATGGGAAGACTGAGAGCGATGCGTGAGCCGCTCAAATATGTACAGGGCAGAGATGCACTGCTTAAATTTCATGAAGAAATGGGTTATATGGGCAAGCGCTGGCTGTTTGTATGCTCAAACAGCGGTTACAAGGCCTGCCACGATAAAATAGAAAAGAGCTTTGAAGGGCTTGATGACTACAGACGTTACGAGGTATTCGGCGGAATATCCAGCAACGGCGAAATAAATAAGATGAAGGCTATTGTCGAGCAGGACAACATTGATACGGTAGTAGCCGTAGGCGGCGGCAGTGCCGTTGATACAGCAAAGGCTACCGCATACTACAGCGGAAAGCACATTGTAATCGTGCCTACAGTTGCGGCTACGGACGCTCCCTGCACGGGACTTTCTGTAATTTACAACGATGACCACAGCTTCGATAAATATCTGTTCTACCCCACAAATCCCGACGCTGTAATGGTCGATACGACCGTTATCGCAAATGCGCCCGTCAAGTTCCTTATCGCAGGTATGGGTGATGCGCTCGGCACATATTTCGAGGGTCGTGCTTCTATCCGCACCGAATCCGCAAGCCTTGAGGGTACGGGCATCACAAGAGCAGGTCAGGCGCTTGCTCGTCTTTGCTATGACACGCTCCGTGAATACGGCAAGCAGGCTATCGAGGCTTGCAAGGTACACGCAGTTACTCCCGCACTTGAAAATATCGTTGAAGCTAACGTTTACCTTTCAGGTGTCGGCGCCGATAACGTAAACTGTGCCGCCGCTCACTCATTCTACAACGGTGTTACTTCTCTTGGCATAAAGCACGCAGATCACGGTTGCTGCGTTGCGCTCGGCACGCTTGTACAGCTTGTGCTTGAGGGTGCGCCTAAAGAGGAATTCAAGGAAGTTCAGGACTTCTGCCTTGAGGTCGGCCTTCCCGTAACGCTTGAAGAAATCGGCGTTACAACTCCTGAACAGGTAAAGACTATTTCCGAGAACGCTTGTATCCCCGGCGAAACTATCCACAACCTCGCAGGTGATGTACAGCCCGTTGAGCTGTATGACGCTATTATGCAGGCAGACGCTATGGGTAAGATTGCACTCGGCAAATAAGCATAACCAAATAACAAAAATCACCGAGCCTTTTAGCACTGTGCGAAAAGGCCCGGTGTTTTGTTTTGCTGAGTATGCCGACAATGGCTTTATAGCCTTTCAAGGTTTTAATATCGGCATAAAACAAAACCGCATCGTTCTGATGCGGTTTTAATGGCTGGGGTGGAAGGATTTGAACCCTCGAAATGGCGGAGTCAGAGTCCGATGCCTTACCACTTGGCGACACCCCAATATTCTTTAAGTTATCACTGCCGTGACAACGTAGATTATTATATCACACTGAAAAGCCGATGTCAAGCATTTTTTGAAATATTTTTCGATTTTTTTGGTTGTTCCCGTTTTTAAAATTACCTATAGTTATATTCAAAACGATTTAAACAATCCGTCAATTTTTCTCTCCCATTTTGTTGACTATGAATATTCCTGCGCTGACCAGTACAAGAGCGATCAGCGACTCAAGGCGGAATGCCTGCTGTGCCTCTCCGAGCAGAAGCGCAGAAAGAAGCACACCGCAAACCGGGTTCATAAAGCCGAAAACAGCGATTTTCGATACGGGGTTGCACTTTAACAGCAGACTCCAGATCGAGTAGGCACAAGCGGAAATAAACGCAAGATAAAAAAGCATCAGTACGGCAGGCAGAGGCGATTCGGGCAGAGTTATGCTGCCGCCTGCAAGTAAGCCGATAACGGTCATGACCGCACCGCCGAGCAGAAATTGCCAGCCGCTGAGCATCATAGTGTCGGTGTCTTTGGAAAAGCGTTTTATTAGCACGGAGGAAATCGCATAGGCAATTGTGGAAAGAAGAATAAAGCCATCTCCGGTAAGGCTGAATCCGCTGAGCAGAGAGCGGTCGAGATTTATAACAACTATTCCCGCAGTGCCAAGCACACAGCCGATAATCTTGAATTTTGTCAGCTTTTCAAGGCGAAAAACAAGAGAGGAGATAAGTATGCACACAAACACGCTCATACCCTCAATGACGGAAGATTTCACGCCGCTTGTATTGGCAAGTCCGATATAGAAGAACAGGTACTGTAAAATCGTCTGAGTAAGGCTCAGTGCCGCCACCTTCGGCAGTTCCTTGATTTTCGGAACAAGCGGTTTTTTGTGCATTATGCTTCCTGTTATAATAACCATAATTCCTGCTGCGAAAAAACGTATCCCCGCAAAAAGTATCAATGACATTGGTTGTGAGGTGTCAACGCCAAAAAGCCCGTAACCGATTTTTACGCATGGAAAAGCACTGCCCCACAAAGCAGAGCAGAATATTGCGAGAATTGCGGCTATCCAAGTTTTTGTCAGAATATCGGCTTTCATAATGACCTCGTTATATGCACAAAATAAGCGGTGTATCTTCGGCACAAACGCACAGACACACCGCTATATATTTTATCACTCTGAAAGAACAAGGTCAATACTGTTTTTTCTGATATTCCGACAGCGTTGCGGAACGCACAGCATCATCGGGAATGTTATCTGCTGAGCCGCATTGCAATCACCGATATATCGTCGCTCTTTTCGTCACCGGCATAGAATCTGGCGGTATTGGCGACTTCTTTAGAGAATTCCTTAAGGTCGGGCTGTTTATCCATCTCCCTGTAAAGCCATTTCTCATTCAGCTCCGCACCGTCGCTTGTCATAACTATCATATCCCTGCTTCCTATCGTAAACGTTCTCCTGTCGTAGACAGGCTCGTCCTTTACTCCTATCGGCAAGCCCTTACAGCCTATGGTGACAAAGCGGTTTCCGCACTTGATATAAGTGTTGGCACTGCCTGCCTTGTATAAGTCTATCTTTCCGCTGTAAAGGTCGACAGCGCATATTTCAAGAGTAGCAAAACTCTCATCGGAGGATTTGCACACAAGTGATGTATTGATCACGCTGATTGCCGCCTCTACTCCGACACCTGCCTGCAAAAGACGTATAAGCATAGCGCAGGCAAACGATGAGTCCACTCTCGCCCTGCCGCCGCTGCCCATACCGTCCGATAATACAACATACGCTGTACCGTTCTTATCTATGAAGCTCTCGTAATAATCGCCGCAGGCAGTGCCCTCCGTCTTGCTTATCTGACATATTTCAACATCAAGCGTGTATGTCGTTCCCGAAAAAAGACTCAGTTTACACGCCCCTCCGACACGGCTCAAGGTCGGCAAATCAAAGCGGCGGCGGAAAGCAAGCGTCATAGCCTCGCATATATCCTGCTTTGATGCGAAAAAACCGGTATCGGAATATGCCTCGACAAACATTCTTCCCTGCTCGCCAAGCTCCACATTCACTGCGTCTGCGTCTTCACAGCCGAGCTTTGACAACACATTGCAGGCGGTTTTGTTGTACTGAGGCTCAATCTCTCCGCTGTTTTCAATCTCATCGGATAACTGCGAGAGAATCTGCTCCGTTGCCGACAGCTGAGCCGTCAGGATATTACGCATACGGGCAATTCTTCGTTTTTCCGTACTGCTCGCCACATAAACATCACACAGCCTGCGGATTTTGTCAATCAGTTCCTGCTTTTTAGGGCATCGTTCGCTTAAAGGCTCCGAAAAAGCATCCGGTTCGGCACTTTCTCCCGACTTTACCATATTTGTAATCTTTGCAAACTGTTTAATGTTGTCGCCGTACTCCTTGCCCCAGCATTGCATATTATACCTGCACTTACGGCATATTTCGTCACAGGCTGTATTGTACACCCAGCTTATATCGCTTCCTATGTTATTATCCAGCTTTTCGGCAGTGATACCGACCGTTCTTCTGACCTCGGCAATCGCTCCTCCGGCAAATTTCAGTCGTTTTGAAAACAGTTTTCTGACGCTGTTTTCACCCGCTTTAACTCTGGCAATATCGCCCTGCTCAGCTGTAAGCTTTGCCGGTAACAGCATAAAGACCGCCGACGACATGAATATGCAGGCAACAACGGCGAGCTTTGAATTATCCATTCCGAACAGCGCAGTGCCAAGCGTTGCAGTCAGCACAAATCCTCCTGCGGCACTCAGCTTTCTTCCGCCGCTGAACATACCTCCGACAGCCGCCGCAGGAGCAACAACAGCCGCAAGAAAAGCGTAGTCAGCCGTGGCAACCGCACACCCGAGCGCCGACACCGCACCGCACACAGCACCTGCTCCACTGCCGTACTTCATAGCACTGCAAAGAGAAAGGCAGGAGGCGAAAATTATTCCTATATTGAAGATGCCGACGCTGTAATGCGACAGTATGCCGGATACTATAGCACAGCCGCCCAGAACGCAGATAAAGCTGAGAGGATCACTGCGGACGGTTATCTTTGCTATCTCACGCTTTTCGGCAAGCCGTGACAAGCGTAAAGCAACAACCGCACCTCCACCTGCCATGACCGAAAGAATGATGCAGTTCATCACCTCGCTTACGGTAGACGATGTGAGAAAATTCGCCGCAAAGACAGAGCCTGCCGCTGTGACAGCCGATACTATCTCAGACACGGCTGATTTTCTGCGTGAAACTATCATACGGATGGCAACAACGGAAAGCAGAGCCGATGTAACAGTAACGCCGTCGGTATAATTACCGCCGAGAATATAGCCTGCAACACTTCCCACAAATGCGCTGATGCAGTCGATTCCGCTCATAGCCGCCGCAAACGATGCCGCAAACGGCGATGGCTTTCCGAGCACTGTACTCATTGAAATTACCGCCGCCGCTATCATTACAGCCGTACATCTTATTACCGAATGTTCACGGATATTTATCTTATCCTTTGTTACTGCCCTTGACATTTCAAACTTCCTTTCGCTTTCAGACATCAGTCACCTACTATGTAATTATTTTACAGTTGCCCGACAGCGTTTTTTGTCGCAACGGGTAATGATATTACGCAAAAGAAAGGAGGTGCTGTCGTTTACGGTATAATGCGATTTCAAGCGATTATTTTCGGTAAGATTTTCTGCTGAACGCCGGCATAAACAACGCCGAAAGGTTGTGATTGTTATTTGTTTATATTTACAATTTTTGTTGTCTAACATTCACAAAAGCGATTGTATAAGCTTGATTTCGTATAAAAAAATGTTAATCTAATAATAAGGAAGTGTTTCTTTACGCAAGAACAGGAAGTCAACACAAGAAACAAAACAACATAACAAGAAAAACGGGGTGAACTATCGTGAAAAAACTTACTAAAGCAACAGCACTGATCTTATCGGCACTTATGTTATTCGGTTGTACGGACAACAACGCACAGAGCGGTGCAGGAGATACTACACCGCCGAGCGAAAGTTCGGTTACTGAGAGTAAAAATGAAAGTTCAGGCGAAAGCTCGGCTACAGAAAACAGTTCTGCAACTGATAATACAAGCAAGGAAAGTGAAGAAAACCTTGTAAAGAATATCG
>ERZ773260.971-NODE-971-length-39568-cov-18.480374_pt1 | contig 39568 bp, 40 predicted proteins | sample MGYA00511387_ERZ773260 | MGnify/ENA primary metagenome ERZ773260 (study PRJEB29015, sample SAMEA2737745) | human gut metagenome | biome: human gut; feature: human-associated habitat; material: faeces | place: China | collected 2012 ...
TACCATATCTATCAGAAAAAGCCCAGCTCCAGCCGGACTTTTTCGACAGACTGAGAGGGGGAAACGGAGGTATCTCCGTTTCCCCCTCTTGCGTTGGGGGAAATGATTGAAATTTGTCGGATGGTATGATATAATAACTCATATTTGTGAGATTTGCGGGAAACCGCTTGCTTTTTGGAGGATACCATGCAGGAACAGGAGATCACCTTACGGGAAATGCTTGCCGCCATCGCACGCAGATGGCGTGGAATTCTGGCCTTTGCCGTGGCCGCCGCGATTCTGGCGGGCGGCGCGGTGGCGGGCTACCGTCTCTGGTGGCACAGCAATGTCGACAGCTTTGATCCGGACGACGCGCCGCGCATCGCCGAGAAGCGGCTGGAGGAAAAGACGCTGCTGAGCGAGCAGATCACCGAAACGGAGACGACGCTTTCGGCCAACCGCGCGAAGATCAGCGCGGCGGAGTCGATGATCGAGGGCAAGAGGGCGCAGAGTGAGCAGCTCTCCGCCTTTGCCGACGAGGAGGAGGCGCAGATCGGGCGGAGCATCTACATGGCGATCGACCCCTATCAGGTGTGCGCGTCCGACCGCTATTTCCGCGTGAACACGGGCTATCAGATCCTCCCGTCCATGGTCTATCAGAATCCGGACCGGACGTCGGACATCATCAACACCTACATCGTCACCATCGCCAACGAGGAGCGCTTTGAGCAGATGATCCGCGACCTTGCGCTGACGGATGTGACCGCCTCGGAGATCCGCGAGATCGTGACGGTCTCGGCGAGCAACAGCAGCTCGTTTATGATCCGCGTCATCGGCGCGGATGCTGAGCTGACCGCCCGTATCGCGGACTATCTGTCCGCGGCGGTGAGCTTCGCCCATGACGCCGTTGCCGCCACGGTGGCGGAGCATACGGTCTCGGCCTACGGCGACACGGACTACGCCTACGCGGATATGGGCGTGCAGGCGGCGCAGCAGGCGCGGCGCGATGCGCTCAAGGACGCGAAGGACGCAGTGTACGACAATGAGAGCGCGATCTTGACCGCGGAGACGGAGAGCGTGGAGCTGCGCGAGGAAAACCGCACGCTGGAAAAGTCGCTCAAGCGGCAGAAGCTGGAGCTGAAGGGCTTTGACTACTCGCCGGTGAGCGTTGTGACGGGCTTTGTCAAGTTCGGCGTGCTCGGCGGCGCGGCGGCGGTGATCGTCGCGGCGATCGTGCTGCTGGTCGTGGAGCTGATGAGCGGGCACGTCATGTCGAGCGCGCAGTGCGGCGCGCTGACGCCGGGCGTCTTCTTCGGCCGGTGGCCGGAGGGCGGCAGTTGCTCGGCTCTGGGCCGGAGGCTTGACCGTCTGGCGGCAAGGCTGGAGGGAACGCTCTCGGCCGACATGACGGAGGAGGACGCGCGGGAGCTGGTGCTCTCGAATCTGGAACTGGCGCTCGACGGCTTCACCGGCGAGCTGCTGCTCTGCGGCGGCGCGGACCGGAGCGAGATCGAAGCGCTCGGGCGGGCCTTGCAGGAAAAGCACCCCGCGCTCAAGCTCCGCTGCGGCGGAGACATCGCCTACGACACCGCGACGGTGCGCGCGCTGCCGGAGTGCGGCGGCGCGGTGCTGGTGGAGAAGAGCGGGCGCTCGCTGCGCGGCAACGTCTATACGTTCTGCCGGCGCGCTGAGGCGCTCGGCAAGCCCGTGCTGGGGTTCGTGATGACATGAGCGCGGGCGCGGCCATTACCATATAAATATGAGGAGTAAAAAGCTCTCCGGCTTATGAGCCGGAGAGCTTTCTGATTTCCTTATTGGAACCGGAACGTTTTCGGTGTCTCTCACCTGTTTCCGTACATTTCCTGATAGTAGTTCCTGTAATCGCCGGAGGTGCACTCGTTCATCCAGTCCATGTGCTCCAAATACCACCGGATCGTCAGCCTGATGCCGTCGGCAAACATGGTGGTCGGACGCCAGCCCAGCTCGCGGTTCGCCTTGGCGGGGTCGATGGCGTAGCGCTGATCGTGGCCCTTGCGGTCGGTGACATGGGTGATGAGGCTCTCGGGCTTGCCGAGCTCGCGGAGAATGATCTTCACGATCTCGATATTGGCCTTTTCGTTGTGGCCGCCGAGGTTGTAGACCTCCCCCTCCCTGCCCTTTTCCAGCACCGCGAGGATGCCGTAGCAGTGATCCTTGACATACAGCCAGTCGCGCACGTTCAGACCCTCGCCGTAGACCGGCAGGGGCTTATCGTGCAGGGCGTTGTTGATCATCAGAGGAATGAGCTTTTCGGGGAACTGATAGGGGCCGTAGTTGTTCGAGCAGCGGGAGACCGTGGCGGGCAGGCCGTAGGTGCGGTAATACGCCATGGTCAGCAGGTCGGCCGAGGCCTTGGAGGTGCTGTAGGGGCTGCTCGTGTGGATCGGCGTGTCCTCCCGGAAGAAAAGGTCGGGGCGGTCGAGCGGCAGGTCGCCGTAGACCTCGTCGGTGCCGACCTGATGGAAGCGATGCACGCCGTATTTGCGGCAGGCGTCCAGCATGACCTGCGTGCCGAGAATGTTCGTCTCCAGAAAGATGCCGGGGTTTTCGATGGAGCGGTCCACATGGCTCTCCGCGGCGAAGTTCACCACGACGTCCGGACGCTCCTTTTCGAAGATCGAAAAAATGCCCTCGCGGCTGCGGATATCCTCCTTATAAAAGGTAAAGCGGGGGTTCTCCATGGCGCGGCTGAGCGTGTGGACATTGGCGGCATAGGTCAGTGCATCCACGCAGACGACCTTCCATTCAGGCCGCTCGTCGAGGAGAAGATAGATGAAGTTGCTGCCGATGAAGCCGGCGCCGCCGGTGACAAGGATCGTCATGGGAACAATACCTCCATAAAAGAAATTTGGAATTTATGCCCTCACGCGGGTGGAAAGCGCTGCGTATGTTCTCTTCAGCCATGCGGCAAGCCGGCCGGAAAGCCGGTCAATTTTAAGAAGTGCGAAGAGCCTGCTGCGCAGGAAGTCCACCGCAAGGCAGAAAACGAACAGAACAGCGCTCCATATAAAGAGCATACCAACGGCGTAGAGTGTACCATGCTCCAGATACATTGAGAGCTTATCCCGATAGACAGCGTCCACAAAAACGCTGTCCTCATGGATCAGGAAAACACCGAAAGTAAGGGAGGAGAGCAACCGAAGGGCCTTTTGCATGCCCCGGCTGTTGATTTGTATTTTGGAAAAGAGCAGAACGATCGCTATACCAGACAGCAGAATCGTTGGGGCCGTAAATTTTAAAAATTGGTATTCCCCATAGTGAATACCGGCAAGGCGCATAGCCAGTTCCGGAACGATCAGATAGCCGAGATATGAAAGAAGGAGACAGACTGCCGTGACCAGCAGCAGAACTTTTGCGGAGACGCGCTCCGCAACGCGGTATTTTCCCAGCAAAGCGCCGAAGAGATACAAAATACAGAGCCAACTGCCGGAAAGTCCGTAGTTCCAGTGAAAAATATTGCCGCTGATGGAAAGCGCGTTGAGCAGGCAGAGCAGACTCAGGATGACCGTCAGTTTGAAATGATCCACGGTATCGATCAGCTTATCCAGATAGGGCATCAGGAGAAACAGAAAGAAATATGCAGTAAAGTACCAGTAGCGTCCCCCGATCAGAGGAAACAGATCCCGGAGCACTTCGCCCATCGAACAGAATCCTGATAAATATAGAAGAATGACGATCCCGGCGGAGTAGAAAATAGTCTGCACATACAGATAGATCAGGCGGGACAGGTCATGCTTCCCGTGAAAACCGGTCACGCCCGTGGAAAGCGCGTAGGCATTGACCGGCCAAAAGCAGAGCACATTGACTGCCGTGACCAGATAAATCGACGTCGTGCCCTTTGCTGCGGAGAGCATGCCGCCATGGGCCAGCAGATGATCCATGACAATGAGAAACATGGCGAAGGTCTTCAGAAGGTCAATCCCGTAGTTACGTTCCTTCCTTCCTTCCTTCCTTCCTTCCTTCCTTCCTGGCTGTAATGACCCTATTCTCTTCCGACATATCTGCTTTCTCCCTTTAACCCTTTAAAATCTGATCCCGCTGTCCGCCAGCGTGGGGTGGCAGCGGTCCTTGGCACTCAAGGCGGGCGGCGCGTCGAGCTGCGGCCAGTCGATGCCGATGGCCGGATCGTTCCACATCAGGCCGCCCTCGTCCTCGGGGTGGTAAAAATCGTCGCACTTGTACGTGAACTCCGCGTGCTCACTGAGGACCAGAAAGCCGTGGGCGAAGCCGCGCGGAATAAGGAATTGCTTTTTGTTTTCCCCTGAGAGCACTACGCCGGCCCATCGGCCGTAGGTTTCGCTGCCGCGGCGCAGATCGACCGCGACGTCGAACACCTCACCGCTCAGTACGCGCACCAGCTTGGCCTGCGGGTGCGTTTTCTGGAAGTGCAGGCCGCGCAGCACGCCCTTGTGCGAGCTGGACTGGTTATCCTGCACAAAGGTGTAGTCCAGTCCGGCGGCGCGGAACTGCGCTTCGTTGTAGGTCTCCATGAAATAGCCGCGCTCGTCGCCGAAAACCTGCGGCTCGATGATGTAAACGCCCTCAATGGCGGTTTTTTGAAAGGTAAGCTGACCCATGGTGTCCTCCCGCTCAGAATACAAAGGTGCCGTCGGCCACGTTGCGCAGATGCCGGCCATAGGGCGACTTGCCGTAGCGCTCGGCGGAGGCGAGCAGCTCCTCCCGGCTGATCCAGCCCTTGCGGTAGGAGATCTCCTCCGGAGCGGAGATCTTCACGCCCTGCCGCTTTTCCAGCATCTGCACGAACTCGGACGCCTCGATGAGGCTGTCCATCGTGCCGGTGTCGAGCCAGGCGTAGCCGCGGCCGAGAATGACGCCCTGAAGCTGCTCCCGGCGGAGGTAGATGTCGTTGAGCGAGGTGATCTCCAGCTCGCCGCGCGCGGAGGGCCGAACCTCCTTCGCGCAGGCGGAGACGCCCTTGGGGTAGAAATACAGGCCCGTGATGCAGTAGTTGCTCTTGGGCTGCCGGGGCTTTTCCTCCACGGAGAGGATCTTGCCGGTGGCGGCGTCAAACTCCATAATGCCGAAGCGCTCGGGGTCGTTGACGTAGTAGCCGAAGATGGTGGCCTTGCCGGCCTCCGCATTGCGCACTGCCTGCGTCAGCTGGTCGCCCAGACCGTTGCCGTAGAAGATGTTGTCGCCGAGGATCATGGCGCACGGCTCGTCCCCGATGAACTCCTCGCCCAGCAAAAAGGCCTGCGCCAGACCGTCCGGCGAGGGCTGTACCTGATAGGACAGGTGAATACCGAACTGCGAGCCGTCGCCGAGCAGGCGCTCGAAATTCGGCAGGTCGCTGGGCGTGGAGATGACGAGGATATCCCGGATCCCGGCGAGCATCAGCGTCGAGAGCGGGTAGTAGATCATCGGCTTATCGTATACGGGAAGCAGCTGCTTGGACGTGACCATGGTCAGCGGGTAGAGCCGCGTGCCGGCCCCGCCGGCAAGAATGATGCCTTTCATAGGGTGACCTCCTGTCTTTTGTTACCGTTTGGACCTGCGGCCCGTTAAAACTGGATCTGACTGAGAAAGGCCGGGTTGAAGATAATGTTGTTGAGGAAAATGAGCTTGTATTCTGTGATATAGTAGTCCGATTGGAAGAAATATTCGACGGCAAAGAACATGGCAAAGCAGAACGCCGCCAGCTTGACGCGCCAGCGCACGACGCTGTGTCGGGGAAATTCATTCAGGCAGATGGCGGCACACACATAGCTGACCAGACAGATGATACGATTGAGCCGGTCAAAATTCACCGAAAAGGTCATAAAGACGACGAACAGAAATGCGATACAGTTGAATGTGGCCAGAAAGCCGAGAATACGCTCCGTGCGGTCCGGCGCGGCCGCCGGGCCGCCGGGCTGCCGGTTTTTTGCCGTTTTGTAGGTATAGAGAAGAAAATACGCGTACGCAAGGCGAAGAAACTGCCGGAAGAAATGAAGCACCAGCGTGTGAAATTGCTGAGAAGTCAATCCAATGATCTGGGAAGCTTGATATTTGGACGAATTTGCGGGAGAGAGGAAAACCGACAGTATACGAAACATCAGCCCCGAATACCGGAATACCAGCAGCGCGGCGACAAGCAGCAGAGAATAAAACAGCACCTTTGCGTAGCTCAGATTGACTTTCCGCTTCAGGAACGGAACCAGCGGAACAATGATAAAGACGGCAAGGGAAATATGGCAGAGTGCACCAATCACGACCCCGCAGGCATAGCGCAGAGTGGCTTTCCAGAACTCCCGCTCCTCCGCATAGTCATGCATATACCGGAGCAGCGCGGCCGTCACCGCGCAGGAGCCGATAAAGAAACGGGTGTGATCGCCGTCGAGATACGCGGGAAAGATGAGGTACAGGGCGAAGACAAACGCCGTGCTGGGCGTTGCCCGCCGGACAGTCCGGTAGAGAAGAAAGAGCAGCGCTGCCGTCAAAAACAGCTTAAAAATTTCATAACGGTGGATCAGCTTTCCACCGAGGTGAAAAATCAGGGAAAAGAGTGGCTCAACGCCATAGGATATCCCATTCTGAAAATCCGTATAAGTGCGTGAATAGTTATTAAAATCATAGGAATACCAGTAAAATCCCATGGCGATGAACAGAAACAGCATGATCCCCGCCAGGGCATATCTGGACCGGTCCTTTATGACCCCCCAGAGAAAGAGCAGAATGGATAATACGATCCAAAAGTACATATAAGCCGTTTCGTCAGGCGAGATTCAGCAGAACTTCGCGCCGAATTCGTGAATGGTGTCCACGATCAGGGCCAGCTCCTCGTCCGTGAGGCTCTGGTGGAGCGGCAGGCAGAGCGTGTGATCCGCGGCGTAGTCCGCGTTCGGGAAGCTGCCCTCCGTGACCCTGTAGCCGGGAACGCGGTGGAGCGGGAAATAACGGTAGGTCGTATAGATGCCGCGCTCGCGCAGGTATTTGGCCAGCTGGTCGCGCAGGCCGTTGGTGATCTGAATGTGATAGAAATAATAAGAGGTCGTATTCTCCGCGGGAATGGGCAGCGGCAGATCGATCCACGGAAGATCCCTGAGGTGCTCGTCGTAGTAAGCGTGGACATGGGCGCGCTTTTCCATGTACACCGGCAGCTTCTTGTACTGCTCGAGCGCCATGGTGGCGGTGACGTCGTTCATGATGGCGCGGTGGCCGAAGCAGGACACGTCGAACTCCCACCACTTGTCCGCCACGCTGTTTTCATAGCCGCTCTTGGCGGTCAGGCCGAAGTAGAGATACTTCTCGGCCTTCTTCTTCATTTCGGGGTCCTTGAAGTGCAGCATGGCGCCGTCGCCGCAGACGAGGATCTTCATCGCGTCGAACGACCACATGGCCATGTCGCCGAAGGTACCGAGCGGCCTGCCGTGATAGCTCGAGCAGATGCCGGCGGCGCAGTCCTCGATGACCGTGAGATGATGCTTCTCCGCCAGCGCCATGATCTCGTCCATCTCGCAGGGAATCCCGCCGTAGTGGAGCAGCAGAATGGCTTTGGTTTTCGGCGTGATGACCTTTTCGATGTCCTCCGCGCGGGCGTTGAGCGTGCGCGGATCGACGTCGCAGAGCACCATCTTCGCGCCGGCCGCGCACACGGCGTTGCCCGCGCCGACGAAGCTGATGGTGGGCAGAATGACCTCGTCGCCGGGCTTGATGCTGAAGAGGTACATGGAGGAGAACAGACCCTCGCTGCAGCAGTTCGTGGACAGCACGTGCTCGCGCGTGGTCTTGAGGCCCTCGGCATATTTCTCTTCGAACTCCGCGACGCGGGGGCCCTTCCCGATCCAGTTCGAGGCAAAGGTTTTTTCCAGAGCGTCCAGCTCTTCCCGGCCCAATGTGGGCTGCATGACGTTGATCATAATATTCTCCTATCTGAAAGTATTCATATGGTATCGGCGCGGAGGGTAGGCTCCGCGCGAGGGAACGGTTGGATTAAGCCCGCCGCCCGGACGGAAGCGCGCGCTTTACGGCAGCTGCGGCGAGCTTCAGATTCGGATCGCGCGTCACGGCGGCCAGCATAAGATAGAGCGCTGCGCCGGCGGCCACCTGAACAATGAGCGTGACGAGCCGCGATGGGGAGACTGTCCGGAGGCAGTAAACGACGCTGGACATGACAAGCGAATGGAGCAGCGGACGACCCAGATCCGCCGCGCGGGAGGAGAGCGAATAGCCGTAGACCCGACGCGCGATGAGAAGCATCAGCCCCGCGCCGATAAATTCGACGGCGGTCGCGCCCAGTGCAATGGCCATGGGGCTGATGCGGGCGGTGAAGAGCAGCAGGATCAGATTCAAAGCACAGACCGTAATCTCATAGTTCAGGCCGATCCCGCTCCGGCCGAGTGCAAACAGGACCTGCTTATCAACGGAAACGATGAAGCCGGGCAGCCGGAGGACGCAGAACACCATTAAAAACGGAATACTTCCCCGCCACTTTTCGGTGAGCAGCAGCAGGATCAGCGGCTCGGAAACGGCGGCCAGCCCCAGCAGCGCCGGAAAGATCACAAACGCCGTCAGGGAGACGGAGCGTCTGGACATAGACAGCAGGGCGTCCGGCTCGTTCTGCTTGCGGGAAAAGACCGGCAGCAGAACACTCGTCACGGACGAGTTGACCAGATTGACCGCGTAATAGGAATAGGTATAAGCCTTATCATAATATGCCAGGTCGTTTTTCGAGAAGCGGCGGCCGATGATCATGGTCCGCAGCGTGTCGGTTCCCTGCGAGACAAGGCCGGAGAGCAGGATCTTGACGCTGAAGGAATAAAGCCGTCTGGCCCGCGCCGGAGAAAACCCGAAGCGCAGCCGGTGGGGATTGTCGATGCTCATAAAAATGACCACCAGAAGCATATTGGAAAGGCTCTGCGCGATGAGCGCCCAGACGCCGAAGCCCCTGACCGCTAGAATGATTCCCAGCGCGCCGGAGAGCGGAACGGCAATGGCGCTGCGCAGGAAGAGCTTTTTAAACTGCATGGAGCGGGAGTACTGCGCGCTCTGAACGGCGTTGACGGCGTTTAGAAACAGAATCAGTGCCAGCGCGCGCACCGCCCACTTCAATTCCGGAAGCCGGTAATACGACGCGATCCACGGAGAAAGAAGAAACAGAATGACATATAAGATACCGGCGATGCAGATGCTGGCGGTAAAGAGCGTGTTGACGTCCTGCTCATCGACGTCTTCCTTCTGGACAAGCGCGGTGGCAAGGCCCGTCTGCACAAAAACGGACGCAAAATTGGTGATGGCCGCGATGATGGCCAGACTGCTGAAATCCTCCGGCAGCAGCAGCCGCGCCAGCACGATCTGGACGACCAGATTCACCCCCTGCGAAAAGAAGCGCTCGAGCAGCTTCCAGAGCAGAGAGCCGGCGATCACCCTGCCGGTGATCTTATTTTCCTCTTCCATTCTCTTCCCTTTCCAGGTCATTCAGCGCCTGTCCGATCTTCTCGATCAGGTGCACGGGAGAAAATTCGCCCTGATAGTGGTAATCGACCGGCGCGGTGCTGCGGACAAACTCGGGATCAATGTCGCTGACGTCGGCAAAGCATTGAATACGGTCCGGGGCGTAAAATTTGGACTCCCGAACGGACAGGTTGTCCGTGATGAGGCGCTTGTTGTAAAGAACGGCCTCCAGAAAGCGGGAGGTGTAGCCCACGGCGCCGAGCTGATTCATCTCCAGAATACAGCGCGCGTTCACCGTCCGGTAGAGCATCTCCCGATAGGACATCTGATCCGCCGCGTAATAGATCCCATCGCGGGGCGCGCGCTGGTCCGAAGCCGCGCCGGTGATGTAATACGAGCACTTCAGGCCTGCCGCGGTGAGACGGTCATATACCTCGATCAGACGGGGCAGTCGGTTTTTTGCCGCGCCCGCAAAATACACGTCACACAGGGGATAGTCCGGCGCCTGCGGAACGTCCGGACGGGATTCAAACTCGTCAAAGTGGATATAGCCGTATTTCTCGGCGTCGCCGGTATCGTAGCTGAAGCTGAGATCATAGATCTCCTTCACGACCTCGTCCGTATACCACGGGTAGCGCTTTTTCCACAGCTCGACCAGATCCCGATGGATCTTCACAAATTTCGCGTCGGGATACTTCTTTTTGAGATAGCGCAGATAGTCCACGGACAGGTAAGTGCCGGACACAACAAAGCAGAGCGGCCGCTCTACGGCAAAGTGTGGCTTGAAATAATACGGGAACCAGAGGGATTTCAGGGGCAGCTTCACATATTTGTTGATGTGGTTCGTGTGGTGCAGGCCGAAAAGGAACCGGATCAGCGGAGACGCATAGTCCAGCGGATAGGACACCAGCAGCACGTTTTCCAGCTTTTGCAGATCCTCCGTGCAGATGGCATAGTAACCGTCCGGATTGCGTTTCCGCGTGTTTCTGTCCGCCGTATCAAAATAGATGTAGTTATACTCTTTCATTCGCAACTCCCCTTGACCGGCTCCTCCAGTAGTTTCATCAGATGCGCGCGGTAGCTCTCACAGGAGAAGTCCTCCGCACGTCTGCGCGCCGCGGCCTTCAGCCGCGCCGAGAGCGCAGGGTCCTCCAAAACGCGCAGCATGGCCTCCGCCAGAATTTCATCGTCCCGCGTGAGCTCCGTGTGAAACGCGCGGTCAGACGCCGGCTGGACGAGCACGCCGTAATCGGCGATCTCATAACCCTGCGCGACGCGGTCCACGGGCCCGGTGCTCAAGATCTCGCGCGGGCCGCTCTTGCAGTCGGCGGAGACGACCGGCAGGAACACCATGCCCTCCACCAGCGCGTTCGGGAAGCCCTCAAAATAGGACGGCAGAACGAACAGCGAGGCTTTGGCAAGGTACGCAAAGGGGTTCGCGCGGAAGCCGATGAGACGAACGCTGTCCCGCAGGCCGAGCCCGTCGATCAGGCGCTCAAGCGCCTCCCGCTCCGATCCCTCGCCGATGATTACCAGCTGCGCGTCCGTCAGCTTTGCGCGAACAAGGGAAAAGGCCTTGATCAGGCGCGGCCAGTTCTTGACGCTGTCAAGGCGGCCGTGGGAAATCACGGTATGCGCGGAGAAGGCGTAGTCGTCGATGGGCTCCCGACCGTTTTGGCAAATCATCTCCACATCGACCGGATTATATTGGCAGCAAACCTTTTCGCGGTGCTGCGGGTATGCATGACGGATCGCGTCGGCCATTGCCTCCGCACAGGCGACGATCTTATCGCTGTGCGAAAAAACATAACGGTCGGCACGGCCCATTGCCGCGACGGAAAGAAAGCCGCGCAGGCCGATTACGGTCTGTCCAACGCCGCGTGAGAGCGCGTTCACAAGATTCGCCGTTGTGCCAAAGGAATAGACATAGTCGGCATGCCGCTCCCTGCGCAGCCTTTTCATGCTCCGGACGCGGCGGAATACGTTCACGATCTTATGGAGCGTGCCGTCCTGTACCGGGATCTTCAGGTCAATGATCTCACAGTCAGGGTGATACACGGCATCGGCTCCATCGAACACAACGAGCGTGACCTGACAGTTGTTTCGCAATAATTCAGCGGTCTTTGCCGCGACCCGCTCCTGTCCGCCCAGCCAGAGTTTCGGAACCAGGAGCAGCAAGGTTTTCTTTTTCATCTTATCCCCCGCAGGCGTCGGATCGCCCAATAAGCCTTTTGCAGCAGACGGTCATAGGCAGTGAGCCCCCGCGAATCACGCTCATCCACAGGGAACCGTTTAAACGCGGCATGCCGCCGCGCAAGAAACGCTTCCAGCCGCTCAAAGGTCGCGTCGTCCATGACGTTGGGGTGATAACAGAAGGTCACGGTCTCGAGCGGCAGAGCACGGACGCTTCCTGTCTGCTGCGGAACAAAGGTGAAGCCGTCCTTCGTGTAGACGTCGTTTGCGACCGTATCGGAAAGGATCCGTATGGCGCTGCACTCTCTGAGCGCAGTCAGGGTATTTTCATCAAAGGTGTGCGACGGCGCGAAAAACACCCTCGGAACGATCCCGTGGGCACGCATGATCTGAAGCCCATCTGAAATCTTCTGTTTCTGGTGCTCGAGCGGAACACCGGCAAACTCGGACCGCGGATTGACCGGATTCAGCCCGCCGCACCGGGTAATATAAACATGATCATAGCCATGAAGCGCGATCGTCCAGCCCTTACGCTCCCACGCCTTTACACGCTCCCAAAAGTGCGGATCCTCCGGGTATGCCTCCATCGCGGGATCCTCACAGTGCGGGATCACGCCGACAAGCGGCTTGACGCCGTACTGGTCCAGCAGCTGCTCGATCCTGTCCCAAGCTTCCATGTTTCGTTTTTCGCACGCGTCGTCCAAACGCATGAGATAGCTTGTCATCATCAAAACAGCTCCTCATATTCTTTTATGATCTTTTCTATGCTGAAGTGCTCCAGCACACGCTGGCGGTTGGCGGTCCGAATGGCAGCGCTTTCTGCCTGCGGAAGCGAGAGTGCCGCCTCCAGCCTTGCGCACAGCGTGCCGTCGTCTCCCGGCGGAACGACCCACTCGTCCATCGCGAGGATCCGCCGCGCGTCGCCCACGTCCGTGGTCACGCACACACAGCCGCAGGCCATGGCCTCCACCAGCGTCACCGGGAAGGCCTCGCCGGCAGAGTGAAGAACAAACAGATCGGCGCCAGCCATCAGCGCGTTCACATCATTCCGCAGACTCAGCAGAAAAATGTCCTGCCCTATTGTCAGGCCGCTTTGTCCGCAGAGAGCGGCGATGCGGGGATTCGTCTCCTCAACGCCGCGGCCGCACAGCACGGCTGCCGTATCGGGAAACTTTTTATGCAGCGCGGCAAACGCACGCACAAAGGTGGGAATATCCTTGATCGGAATATCCTTGGTCGCGGAAAAGACGATGCGCGTTTCCATGGGAATGGAAAGCTCCTGATGCACCGCTTCCCTTTTGGACGCATCTGGGCAGTATTTTGCACAGTCGCACCCGTTGCTCAGTACCACACCGTTCGTCCGGCAATAGCCGACCTGCTCGTGCACCGCGCGAGCCGCATTGCCCGTGTACGATACCACATCAACGTGTCTGCTGATACGGGCACACCATTGATTGAGCCGCAAGGTTGCCGATTTATTGATCTGCGGGGAAAGGTCGCTGTGGTGGATTCCCCACACGATGCGCTTCACGCCCGCGAGCCGGCCCATATAATACCCAATCAGATTCGCGTGATACATCCAGCAGCACAGGGTGTCCGCGCCGCGAAGCTCCCGCAGGAGCATTCCAAGGGCCTTGAGCGGATTCTTCCGCAGAGGAACCTCCACCACCGGGATTCCCAGCGCGCGGATCGGCTCTTCATAATAGTGCGACTCTCCCAGGCTGACGACCTTGTAGGAGAGATCCTCCCTCGTGCGGCAGCGGAGAACCTGATAGAGCATAGTCTCCGCGCCGCCCTTGCCGAGGCTGGCGATGAGATGCACGACCTGCTTTGCCATCGCTTACAGATTCTCCCGGTACCAGGCGATGGCCTCGTTCAGGCCGCGGGCAAAGTCGTAATCCGGGTCATAGCCGAGCAGACGGCGCGCCTTGCTGATGTCAGCGTTGGAGTGCTTGATGTCGCCCTTGCGCTCCGGCCCGAAGATGGGCTCGACGTCCACGCCCAGCGCCTTGGTGAGGGTGTAGTAAATATCGATGAGATAATCGCGTCCGCCCGCGGCGATGTTGAACGCCTCGCCGTTGGCCTCGTCGCCCGAAAGGCAGGCCTTGAGGTTCGCCTCGATGACGTTTTCAATATAGGTGAAGTCGCGGCTCTGCCTGCCGTCGCCGTGAATGGTGGGGCGCTCGCCGTCGAGAAGCTGCTTGATGAACTTCGGAATAACGGCGGCGTAAGCGCCGTTGGGATCCTGACGGCGGCCAAAGACGTTGAAATAGCGCAGGCCGACGGTCGGCAGGCCGTAATGCATGGTATACTGCTTGGCCCACTCCTCATCGCAGCGCTTGGTGAGCGCGTAGGGCGAGAGGAGATTGCCCTCCACGCCCTCGGTCTTGGGCAGATGCGGCTCGTCGCCGTAAACGGAGGAGCTGGAGGCGTAGACGAACTTTTTCACGTGGTTCTGCCGCGCGGCCTCCATCATGTTCAGTGTGCCCTGAATGTTATTGGCGCAGTAGAACAGCGGCATCTCGATGCTGCGGGGCACGCTGCCCCACGCCGCCTGATTGAGCACGTAGTCCACGCCCTCGCAGGCGGCCATGCAGGTGTCGAGATCCTTGATATCGCCCTTGAAGAAAAGATAGTTCGGATCGTCCAGAAACAGCTCCACGTTGCTCTGCTTGCCGGTGGACAGGTCATCCAGACAGCGCACACGATAACCCATTTTCAAAATCGCCTCGCACAGGTTCGAGCCGATGAAGCCCGCGCCGCCGGTGACGAGAAAGAGCGAGTCCTTTGAAAATTTCAAATGCTGATAGCCCATGATCACAGCCTCCAATACAGATAGCCGGCGTCCTCATACGCCGTGCGGTCAAGCAGTCCCTTCACGTCCACGAGCACGCGCCTGCCCTCCGCGAAGAGAGCGCCCACCTCATCGGCCGTGAGCGCGGCGAACTGCCGGTGCGCGACGGCCAGCACCACCGCGTCCATGTTCCGGATCTCGTCCATGGCGGTGAATTTCACGCCGTAGAGCCGCTCGGCCTCAGCGGCGTCCGCCTGCGGGTCGGTGATGACCGGCTCGATGCCATACTCGCGCAGCTCGCGCACGATGTCAAAGACCTTGCTGTTGCGCGTGTCGGGGCAGTTTTCCTTGAAGGTAAAGCCGAGAATGGCGACGCGGGCGTTCTTGACCGGCTTTTCTGCGCGGATCAGGTTCTTGACCACATTCTCGGCGATGTACTTCCCCATGTCGTCGTTGATGCGGCGGCCGGAGAGAATGACCTGCGAGTGATAGCCGAGCATTTCGGCCTTATAGGTCAGGTAGTACGGGTCCACACCGATGCAGTGCCCGCCGACGAGGCCGGGATAGAACTTGAGGAAGTTCCACTTCGTGCCCGCGGCCTCCAGCACGGACTTGGTGTCGATGCCCATCTTGTTGAAGATGATGGACAGCTCGTTCATAAAGGCGATGTTGATGTCGCGCTGGCTGTTCTCGATGACCTTGGCAGCCTCGGCGACCTTGATGCTCTGCGCGCGGTGCACGCCGGCGGCGACCACCAGCTCATAGGTCCGGGCGACCTCGTCGAGCGTTTCCGCGTCCATACCGGAGACGATCTTGGTGATGTTCTCCAGCCGGTGCACCTGATCGCCGGGATTGATGCGCTCGGGCGAGTAGCCCACCTTGAAGTCCACGCCGCACTTGAGACCGGACTCGCGCTCGAGAATGGGAACGCAGATCTCCTCCGTCACGCCGGGGTAGACCGTGGATTCGTAGACCACGATGCTGCCCCTTTGCAGGTTGCGGCCGAGGATACGGCTGGCGCCCTCGACGGGCGTGAGGTCGGGGGTGTGGTCGTCGTTCACCGGCGTGGGAACGGCGACGATGTGGAACCGCGCCGCGCACAGCTTTGTCTCGTCCGCAGTGAAGTCCACGGCGCAGTTCTTCACCGCCTCGCCGCCGACCTCGTTCGTGGGGTCAACGCCGCTGCGGTAGAGCGCGATCTTCTGTTCGTTGAGGTCATAGCCGACCACACGGACCTTTTTGGAAAAGGCCACGGCGATCGGCATGCCGACATAGCCCAGGCCGATCACGGCCAGGGCGGACTGGCCGGCAAGAAGCTGTTCATACACGTTCATATTTCTGCATCTCCCATAATCTGATTAATTTCGTCCATATAGGCTTGTACCACCTGGTTCCGGTCAAATTCCTGTTCCATCTTTTTCCGGCCCGCCGCACCCATAGCGGCTTTCTTTTCATAGGGAAGGGATAAAAAACGCCGAATCGCATTCGTCAGGGACTCTGCGTCACGAGGCTTGCAGGAAACGCCGGAAACACCGTCCTCAAAAATCTCCCGGCAGCCCGGTACGTCGGTTGCGATCACCGGCCTGCCGGACGCGGCAGCCTCCATCATGACATTGGACATACCCTCGTGATAGGACGGGTGAATGATCGCCCAGCTCTGACGGATCCAGAAATGGACGTCGTCCTGAAAGCCGGGATAGTTCAAAATACCGTCCTGAACAGCGGCCTCCACCTCTGCACGGTAATCCTGATCGTATGATCCGATCAGATAAAACGTCACGGCCGAGGATTCCGCCTTTACCATCCGAGCTGCGGTCAACAGCTCGCCGATTCCCTTATCCCTCAGAATACGGCCGATCGTGAGAAAGACCGGCGCGCCATTATCCTGCGGGTACGGTTCGAAACGGTTTTTCTCCAGATTGACGCCGGAGCCGGGCAGGAGCCGGCACGCACCCGACACAACCTTTTTTTGCCGCATGAACCGCATATTGCTGCGGTTCTGAAAGAAGACCATGCGCGCCCGCCGCAAGCCGATACGGTACATACCCAGCACGAGCTTTTGCAGGATCCCATCGTTCTCAATCGAATCTCCAAGCCCCGTCACATTTGCAAAATACGGTATGCCCCCCATGGTGCAGGCTATCCCGCCATAGATATTCGGCTTAACGGTATACGTCAGCACGGCGTCCGGGCGGACCTCTCGCAGCAGCCTCCGATAATGCCGCAGCAGCGCCAGATCCGCGAACGGATTCATGCCGCGCCGATCGACCTTCGTTTCCAGATAGCGGCAGCCCATGGCCTCGATCTCCTTCCGGCGCGACCCGTCCGGAAAAGAGACATACAGGGTATGTCCGCCTTGAAGGATCCGTTCGAGAAGCTCCCTTCGAAACGAATAGAGGCCCTGATCGTTGTTTATCAGAATCAGCAGTTTCATTTGACCTTCCTCACCGGAACACCGACATAGGTTCCCGGTTCCGTAATATCACGCACAACGACGCTGCCCGCGCCGATCATGCAGTCTGAGACGACCGTACAGTTATTGGAAACGGCCGCACCGATCCCCAGCATGGTCCGCTGTCCGATCGAAACCGTTCCCGCAGTTCTGGCTCCTACGGAAATGTGGACAAAATCACCGATGCGATTGTCGTGATCCACGCTTGCGCCCGTGTTGAGAATACAGTGCCGTCCGATCTGCGTGCCGGGATTGACCACAGCGTTGGCCATGATAACGCTCCCCTCCCCGATCGCCGTTTCCATGGGGGAGATCACTGCCGATGGGTGGAGCGCCGTATACCACCGGACGGAAAGCATTCCCGCCAGCTTTTCCCGCGTCCGGTTGTTTCCGATTGCGAGGATATACCATACATCGGGCAGGTCGTCCACACCGGCAATGCGTCCGAGAATCGGAAAGCCCGCAAACATCTCACCCTTGCACGGATCGTCGTCCCGAAAGCCAAGCACGCGGTCACCGGACGCGCGGACGATATCCGCGATGACCTTGCCGTGACCGCCCGCGCCGAGGATCACCACCTGCTTACACATAGGTCTTTTTTTTCTCCCCCGTAAATTTCTCCATCGTGGCGGAGTTTTCCGCGCTGATGCCGTCGCGGCGGAGCACCCTGCCCACCGTCATAAAAACGATCTTCACATCCAGCGCAAAGCTGACGTGCTCGGTGTACCAGACGTCCAGCCGGAATTTATCCTCCCACGAGATCGCGTTGCGCCCATTGACCTGCGCCCAGCCCGTCAGCCCCGGCGTCACATCGTGGCGGCGCCTCTGCTCGGCGCTGTAGAGCGGCAGATATTCCACCAGCAGGGGGCGCGGGCCGACAACGGACATATCCCCGCGAAAAATGTTCCAAAGCTCCGGCAGCTCGTCGAGACTGGTGGAGCGCAGAAAACGGCCAAAGCGCGTCAGCCGGATCTCGTCCGGCAGCAGCGCGCCGTCCTCGTTCCGCGCGTCCGTCATGGAGCGGAACTTGTAGAGCTTAAAAATCTTCCCATGCTTTCCCGGGCGCTCCTGACAGAAGATCACCGGACTGCCCAGCTTGACTCTCACCAGTATGGCAACGATCAGCAGCACGGGCGAGAGCACGATGAGCGCGCAGCCGGAGAGAAGAATATCCAGCAGACGCTTGATGTAATGGGCGTAAACGCCCCCTTTTCCCTGTTTCACCGCAATAACTTCCTCTTCCTCCCGTTCCCCGAATGGGATATTCACGCAAAGCAGGCCCGGACGACCTGAATGATCCGCTCCTGCTGCTCCGGCGTCATCTTATTGTCGCTCGGCAGGCACAATCCGCGCTGGAAAATATCCGCGCCGACATCTGCCGCGCCGCCTGCGATGTAGGCGTTCGTCCGGCAGCGCAGGCTGCCCTCCCGTCCGACGCACTCGTGCATACGGTACATCGGCTGCATATGCATCGGCTTCCAGATGGGGCGGCCCTCCGCAGCGAGCGAGGCAATCGCCGCAAGGATCTCCGTCGGGCAGGACTTCCCCGCCTCCGCGCGGTAGAGGGCGCGGCTGTCGGAGCGCACCTGCTCGCACATGGAGGCCTCATCGACGGTGAGCGCGGAAAGCCAGTAGTTCGGCTCCGTGCCCTCCGCGATGGGGTTCATCTGGACGGGCAGACCGGCAAAGCCCGCGCGGTAGCGCTCGTAAATAGCCTTTTTCTGGGCGATATGCTCCTCCAGATGCGGGTACTGGCCGCGCACGACGCCCGCGATGACGTTGCTCATGCGGTAGTTGTAGCCGACCTCCTCGTGCTGGTACCAGGCCGCGTTCTCGCGCGCCTGCGTCGCCCACTTGCGGGCATGGTTCGCGTCCTCGAGCGAGTTCGACAGCAGACACCCGCCGGCCGAGCCGGTGATGATCTTATTGCCGTTGTAGGAGATAGCGGCATAGTCGCCGAAGCTGCCGCACTGCCTGCCGTTCACCGTCGCGCCCATGGCTTCGGCGGCGTCCTCGATGAGCAGCGCGCCGTGCGCCTCACAGATGCGCTTGATCACATCGACCCGCGCAGGGAAACCGTACAGGTGCGCCATGACGACGAGCTTTACGTCGGGATACCGCTCGAACGCCTTCTCCAGCGCAATGGGATCCATGTTCCAGCTCTCCGCCTCGGTGTCGATGAAGACGGGGATCCCGCCCTCGTAGACAACGGGGTTGAGCGTGGCGTCAAAGGTCATGTCCGAGCAGAATACACGCTTCCCCTCCAGTGCGCCGTGGCTGATGGCAGGCCGGCCGTAGAGCCTTTCCCCCGCCAGCTTTACGCACAGATGCAGCGCGGCGGTGCAGCTGGACAGACCCACGGCGTATTTCACGCCCGCCTTTTCAGCGGCAATGCGCTCGACCGCGTCGATGTTCGCGCCGACGGTGCTCATCCAGTTGGTTTCGTAGGCCTCGGTCATGTATTGAAGCTCTTCCCCGTGCATGGTCGGCGAGGAGAGATAGAGGCGTTTGGCAAAGGGCTGAAGGCTCGGATCTGTATGATAGGCCATAAGGCATTCCTCTTTTCCTTATTTTTTCATTCCGCCGCACCGGCGTGCGGCACAAGCAGCAGTTACGCCCCGGCGGATGCCAGCGGGGCGGGGATATCCTCCTGTGCCGCGGCCTGCGGGGGGATCGTCACCGTCGCCCCCTGCGCGGCGTTGACCTCCTCCGGCTCGCGGAAGGTCGGCACGACGCGGTGGAGCGCCGCGCGCAGCGTATCCGCGTCCTCCGTTTCCAGCGCGGCCTTGAGGACCTCCAGCTTGCCCTCCAGCTCGGCAGGGGTGATGGGCGGCTGATGCTCGACAAAAATTTTCTCGCTCGCCGTCTTTTCAATATCGCGCGAGGCCACGAGCAGCTCCTCATAGAGCTTCTCGCCCGGACGCAGGCCGGTTTCCACGATGGCAATGTCCGAGTACGGCTCCAGCCCCGAGAGACGGATCAGGTTCTCCGCCAGATCGAGGATCCGCACGGGGCGGCCCATGTCGAGCACGAACAGCTCGTTCTGGTGCGCCATGGCCCCGGCCTCGAGCACGAGCTGGGCGGCCTCGGGAATGGTCATAAAATAGCGGATAATACGGAAATCCGTGAGCGTGATGGGCCCGCCCGTGGCGATCTGGCGCTTGAAAAGCGGGATCACCGAGCCGTTCGAGCCGAGGACGTTGCCGAAGCGCACGGCGGCAAAGGTGGTCTTCGAGCAATGCGCCATGGACTGCACGATCATCTCGCACAATCGCTTACTTGCGCCCATGACGTTTGTGGGGTTGACGGCCTTATCGGTCGAGATCTGAATGAACTTCTTTACGCCGTAGGCGTCCGCGGCGCGGACAAGGTTGAGTGTGCCGAAGACGTTGTTGCGCACGGCCTCCTGCGGGCAGTGCTCCATGAGCGGAACGTGCTTGTGCGCGGCGGCGTGGAACACGACCTCGGGCCGGTAGGCCGCCATGAGGCGCATGAGACGGTCGGCGTCGCGCACCGAGCCGATCTCAACGGCGAGGTCGAGGCCGTCGCCATACTGGAATTTCAGCTCCTGCTGAATGTCGTAGGCGTTATTTTCGTAAATGTCGAACACGACGAGTTTTTTCGGGCGGTGCCTGGCGATCTGGCGGCACAGCTCCGAGCCGATGGAGCCGCCCCCGCCCGTGACGAGCACGGTGCGTCCGGCGATGAGCGCATCGACCGGCGCGGGGTCAAGGTGCACCTCGTCGCGACCGAGGAGATCATCGATCTGCACCTCGCGCAGCTGGCTGGGGAGGTCCATTCTGCCGATCATCTCCAGCGTGCCGGGGAGCATCATGATGTGTATCCCGTTTTCGCTCAACCGGCGCAGAACGGAACTGCGCTCCTGCTCGGGCATGGAGGGAATGGCGAAGATGGCCTCGCTCAGTCCCAACGACTGCATCTTCCCCACCGCGTCGCGGAGCGAGCCGCGCACGGGCACACCGTGCAGGCGCTTGCCGCGCTTGCTGCGGTCGTCGTCAAAGAAGCACTCGGCGCGGTAGCGGCTGTCGGGGTTGCGGCGCAGCTCCTCAATGAGCTGGGCGCCCGCCTCGCCCGCGCCGATGATGGCCACGGGGCGGAGCTGGGCGTTGGAGCGGCGCTGCACGCGGGTGCGGTACCCGCGGTAGAAAAAGCGGACGGTCAGCATGCCGAGCACCCAGGCCAGCGCGATGCCGAGGAGCAGCAGAAAAGAAATCACGCCCAGACGGCTGACGCGGGCAATGACCTCATAGAGCGCGAAGCCGCTGAGCGCCGCGGCAAGGAGGCTCAAATACTCCTGACTTTCGGCGTAGCGCCAGAGGCTGTCGTAGGTTTTGTAGACGAACTGGAAAAAGACCGTGCAGGCGTAGAGTAGGGCGAGGTGCGCGTACACGTTGCCCATGCCGCCGAGCTCAGCATAGTCCAGATAGGAATAGATCAGCAGAAAAAAGGCTACGGCGCAGAGAAAGATCACCGCGTCGCAGAGAAACAGGATCTCCTTACGGTATCGGCTCATATCGGCTCCATCGCGCGCCGGTTCCCTTTCCCATGCGGAGCGTGGGATCGTTCGGGGAGATGCTCCCCGAACGCAGCGCCGGCGCTGCTTCGTTTTTTTGTCTGCTGGCAGAGGACACACACCCGCCAGCATATCGATTCTATTTTATTCTACTACGCCCTCCCCCTCTTTGCAAGCCGTATTCGCCGATTTTCGCATAAAAACCGCAGGAAAATGCCGCCGCACGCGGAAAAAACCGGTCCGGCGGCGTTTTTAATGGAGATTTCGCATCGGCGGCGCGCTTCACAGCTCCTCAAAGCAGGAGTAGGCCGGATAGTAGCGGTACGGGATCGGCTGGGGGATCGCGGCGGAGCGGTTCTTGAGGATGCGCAGCTCGATCTCGCGCGGGTCGGCGCGCTTGGCTTCGTCAATGTTGAAGCCGGGTTTGCCCGCGCCCTTGGCCTGCAGGCCGATGAGGACATCGGCGGAGTAGTCGATGCCGCCGGACTCCTTGAAGGCGGACATGGAGACCTCCATGTTGTAGTTTTCGCGGTTGAACGACGAGATGGCGAGAATGGTCAGCTCCTGCTCGCGCGAGAGCTTCTTGAGGGAGCAGACGATGCGATCGAGGTTCTGCTTGTCGGTGAAGTGGACATCCACGGGGGCGATGATCTGGAGGTAGTCGATGAGGACGACGGGACGCACGCCAGTCTCGCGGATGTGCCGCGCGACCTCGGCGCGGAGGAAGTCGAGCGAGGTCTCGTGGTCGCCCTCGCGGAACCAGAGGTGCTTGGCGTAGGAGCCGTAGCGGGCTTTCGCTTCCGCGAGGTGCGTGATCTCTGCGGGCGGATAGTGGGGGTAGCGCCTGCCGTCGAGTACGCCGCGCACGGTTTTGGAGAGGGATTTTTTCGCGGTGGCGTCGGCGAGGAAGGTCTCACGGCTGACGGAGCGGGCCATGAGCTCAAAGGCGGTCATCTCGAGGGAAAAAATGAGGACATCTCTCCCCTGCTGTGCGAGCTGATCCGCGAGCTGCATGCAAAAGGCGGTCTTGCCGAGGGACGAGATGGCGCCGAGAACATAGAAGCCGTCGTAGAGGCCGCCGTCGAGCGCGCGGTCGAGCGCGGGAAAGCCCGTGGAGAGCGCGGGGCGCGCCGCCTGCGCGGCAATGTAGGCATCGAGCGCGTCCACCTGACCGCCCGCGGAGAGCGTATCGTAGGCGGGGGGCAGGTGCGCGAGGCGATCGGAAAGGCAGCGGGCGAGGAAATCGGCGGCTTTGCCCGCGTCGGTGCAGAGCAGCTCGTTGAGGTCCTTGCCCTCGGGCTGCGGCGGGCAGCGGTAGAGCCAGGGGAATTCATCGGTGAGGGCGGTCGCCCACTCGTCGCCCGCGCGGTCGTTGTCCGGCAGGAGCAGAATGGGCGCGCAAGGCTCCAGCGTGCGGAGGATGGCGGCGATCTTCGCGCGGTTGCCGCTGCCGTTCATCGCGCAGGCGCGGAAGCCGAGTTCTTCGGCGGAAAGCGCGTCGAACACGCCCTCGACGAGGAGAACCGGCTCGTCGCCGGAGAGGAGCGCGCTCTGAAAAAGCGGGGACGGCACACCCTTTTCGTTGAGGTAACGCTTTTCGACGGTGGCGCGGCGGACGACGTGCCCGCCGTCGCACGGCAGAACCACGCAGGAGAGCGCGCCGTCGTAGCCGAGAGAGAAGCGCGCGGCGGTCTGCTCGCTGATGCCGCGGGAGGAGAAGTAGGAGGTCTGCCCGCGCTTTTCCGCGCAGGAGGTGATGTAGGCGGCGGTCTGCTCTGTGGTCATGGTGAGGTCTCCCCTTTCGGTGCGGGCTGCGGAACGGCTCTCCCCTCCCCTGCCGTCTGTCGCGCGGCGCACGGGTTCCGGCATAGGGCGGGAAATAGTCACATCGCCGTGCCCATAGAGGCGGCTCGCCTCGGCCAGCGCTTCGAGCGGAGAGGAATAGGAATGGTCTAAGGTAAGGAGGTCGAAGAGGTCATAGTCCGCCCCGCAGGCAAAGCAGTGGACCTTATGGCGGCGGGCGTCGTAGGCCATCGAGGGGTTGCGGTCAAGGTGGTCTGGGTTCAGGCAGCGGAAGCGCCGCCGCGGGTCGATGCCCCTGGCGCGGAGGTAGTCGAAGAGGTAGGGGCGAAGCGTGTCGAAGGTGTCGGGCATGGTGATGTCTCTCTTTCGGTGATGTTTTCTTGAGGATAGTATAGCACGACCACCCTCCGGAGCAGATTCGGAGCGTGGTCGTAAATTATCTTAAATATCCATAAGGAGAATAAGGTTGGACAAAAGTGGTAAAAAAATGCCTTAAAATCAGAAAAGAGGAAGGGGGGAAAATGATTTTTTGCACGATGGGAAGTGGGAACTGCACGGTTTGAAGTCGCTGCTGCACGAGATGAGGTGGGAAGAAAAGATGTAGTATGCCCGCTTTGTGGAGAAGTTATGCACGTTTCACGTGAAAACACGGGTTTTTTTCGGATTTGGAGAGGTTTGTGCGTACTCTTTTGCACAGATGCGGACGGATAGGGGAAAAAACGTCGAAATTGCGGCGGTTTGGACGGTCGGCGTGCGCGGAAAAGCGACTTGCGTTCGTGCAGAGAGGTGGTGGAAGCGGTCGGCTCAGGTCTCTGCTTCGGCGGGCGGTTCGGGCTTCCGGCGGCGCTTTTTGCCGCTCTCGAGCTGCTTGGCCATGCGCGCGCGCTCGAGCTTGTGCGCATAGTCCTGCATCGTCTCGTCGATGCCGACGGTCATCTTGCCCGCGAGGAAGGAGTTGATGTTGTCGTAATCGAAGGACATGTGAATGGAGCCGTTGGCGATGCTCTCGATCTCCTCCACGGCTTTATTGAAGGGGCGGATGATCGCCTCGTCGTAGTTGCGGTTCTTGACCTCCTCCTTCGTCGGGAGGCCGATGTACTGAATGATGTCCTCCACGCGGACAAGGAAGCTGCCGTCCTCGTCGAGCGGCGCCTTGCGGGCGCGGTAGTAGAGGTAGTAGGCCAGACGGTAGGCGTTTTCCGAGAGCTGGCCCATCCAGTCGGGAATGAGCTGGTAATACTGCGTGAGGAAGAGGCGGACGTTCTCGGCAAAGGCGATGTGGACCTCGCCGGTGTACTTTTTGATGTTGGCCTCGGTGGCGAGGTGCGTGATGTAGAAGGATTCGAAGTATTTTTTGTAGGATTCGGCGGTGAGCTTGAGGTTCGTGATGGACTGGACATCCTTTTTGAGCTGGCGGTACGCCGCGTCACGGCTCGCAAGCCCCGACCATGCCATGTAGTCGGCGATGTTGAAGTCCGCCGCGTTGCCGCGCCAGCCGTCCCGGTTGCCGCACATGAGGGTGTAGATGAGGAGACGGTGCGCCGTCCACGAGAGGTTCTTGGTGTATTTATCGACCGCCTCGAAGATGAGCGTCATCTCGTAGTCCTTGTTTTTGTAGGAGATGGACTGGTTGCCGTAGGCGTCGGGCTGGGAGTAGGTGACGGTGATGCCGTTCGAGGCGGGGTGGAACTCGCGCCCGCGCTTCATGTTCGCCCACACGCCGCAGATGAAGTAGGTCGCCGGCGAGTTGCCGACGGTGTCGTACTCCGTCTCGCGCGTGAGCTTCGTGATGGAGTCGGTGTAGATGTCGATGAGCGCTTCGGCGAAGGTCACGGTCTCCGGCGCGCTCTCCCCCACCGCGGCGGCGAGCCGGTCCGGCGCGGAAAGGTCGTGCTCGGCGAGAAAGGCGTCCATGAGCGGGTAGATGCGCGTGAAGTCGAACTCCGCGCACTGCTTGGCGAAGGACTTCGGCTTGCTCAGCGCGAGCGGCTTGAGCTTATGGTAGGTCGAGAGCATCTCGGCAAACTGGTCCGTTTCGAGGAAGCGCGCCGGCGCTTCGCGGCGCAGCGCGTCGAGGGATTCGGTAAAATGCGGCATGGGGACACCTCCCGCGAAGAAATTGTGGTTTCGGGAGGAATTATAGCATAAGCGCGGGAAAAAGGCAAGCTTTCTCATACGCGCGTGCCGTTGACGATCTTGCGGATCTGACGTTCGGAAAGGCGGAACTGCGAGGCGAGCGCGCGGTAGTTGCCGCCGTTGAAGCGGGCGCGGATCTCGCGGTCGCGCCCGTCGCGGCGCAGCGTCTCCCCCTTGGGGATGTACAGGCTCTGCCCGCCGCACAGGTCCACGAGGGTGAGAAAGCCGTCGAGCCCGAGGACCTCGACGAGGTCAGCGTACTCCGCGGGAATGTCCGAGGGACGAATGGCGCTGAGAAGCTGGATATTGGTTGACATAATAGATAATACTCCTCAATTTGTAGTAGGCATGGGTTTTGGGGGAAAAGGACTGGACAGAGTGATAGAAAATGCATATAATAAAAGAAAACATCAGGGAAACGGAGGGGTGTACCGTGGCGAAGAAATTGCCCTATGACGGTATTTTAGTGGAAAATGCGCGCCTGGCTGTCTCGGCGGAACTGAAAAGAAAACGGGTGTTGAACAAGCCAATCGCGGAGTTTGATCCCAAGGACGGGAAAGTGTATCTGGTATACAGCGACGGGAGAAAAGAGGCTGTCGGAAACGCGATGCAGAGAGGAAGATATAGTGAACGGTGCAAGGAAAAAGCCTGAGATCATCGTATTTGCCGGACCGAACGGCTCCGGCAAGAGCACGATCACCGGTCTGCTTCGCCCCCAATCCATGCCGTATATCAATGCAGACGAAATACAAAAGGCCTTATGCTGCACTAATTTGGAGGCTGCTCAAAAGGCGGAGGAGCTGAGAGAGTCGTATTTGGCGGCGCACAGGGATTTTTGTTTTGAGACCGTCCTCTCTACGGACAGAAACCTGAAGCTTCTGGCGCGCGCAAAGGAGTCCGGCTATTTTATCCGGTGCTACTATGTCTTGACGGCCGATCCGGAGATCAATGTGGCGCGCGTGGTGTCCCGCGTATCGGACGGCGGGCATGATGTGCCGGCCGAGAAGATCCGTTCGCGCTATGATAAGGCGCTTGCGCTGGTCAAGGATCTGATTGCCGTCTGTGATGTCTTTCATATCTATGACAATTCGCTTTCGGCGCCATACCGCATTTTCAAGAAGAGAAAGGAACGATGCTGGTATTGCACACAGCGGCGCTTGTGGCATAAAGGCGATATTGCGGCGCTGACCGGTATAAAAAACGCCGAAAGGGCGGCGCTGAACCAAAAAAAGTAAAATAACATCGAAAAGCAGTCGATTTTGGGAAACCGAGATCGGCTGCTTTTTTCAGGGCTTCGGATCGGTCTCATGTGAGTTTTGTCCGGTCAGGGGGTCTCCCCTGCTACAGGTGCAGGCCGGCGAGATTGAGGGGGGCGCTCCCCTTCCGCGCCAGCGTGCGCGCGCCCTCGAGCGCGTCGGGGCCGTCATCGTGCGCGCCCATCGGGAACTCGGCGAGCTGCTGAAGCAGCAGCGTCTGGTCGCGGCGGAAGAGAATGTAGCCGTTGCGGATGTCCGGCTGGAGCGATTCGACGCGCAGCGTCTTATCCTCCGTCGCGCGGACGCCCTGAATGGGCAGGTACAGGCCCGCCTTGGCGCTCTCGCGTGCGAGCTGCTCCTTGAGGAACCATTGGAACTGGTTCGTTTCCGCGCCGAAAAGCGTGTAGCCGCGGCCCGTTTCGCGGCGCAGCAGGCGCTCCTTTTCCAAAATGTCCGAGATGATGCGGTCCGGGTGGCGGCGGGCAAGGTCCGCGTCGTAGACATAGGCCGTGCCGCTGTCGCCGTCCACGGCGAGGGTGACGATGGCGGAATAGTCGCTCTGCGCCGATTTTCCGAGCGAGGGGTCGCAGTAGCCGTAAAAGCGGAAGCGCGGGGCGCGGAAATCGACCTCGGCGGGGTGATAGAAGCGGAACCACTGGGGCGAAAACAGGCAGTCGTCCGGGTTCACGGGCTGGTTGAGCATCTCGGACTGAAAGGCGCTCTCCCCTTCCGCCAGGCGCATGACGCGCAGGTCGTAGTACGAGAGCTTCTCCGGCCAGAGGACGCGCGCGCCGGTGAGCATTTCCTTGCGGTGGCGGTAGAAAAAGGCGTGCGCGGTGCGCTCGCGCTTGGGGTCGGCGAGGTCGGTGTAGAGCCGCTCCCAGTCGTCCCAGAGCGGCGAGGCGCTGTCCGAGAGGATCGCGCGGTAGGTGCGCGACTGAAAGCCCGGGTTTTTCAGCACGCGGGCGAGCAGCGCGTCGTGGTGGAGGACCGTGCCGATTATCAAAATGTCCGTGTAGCGGTCGCCGGACTTGCAGACGGCCTTATAAAACCACGCGGCGAGCTTGTCGCGCTGCTCGGCCGTGCGGACGCCCTCGTCGTTTTCGATGTCGTCGCAGAGGATCAGGTCGGGGCGGCGCTCGTGGTTGCGCCGTCCGCGCAGCTTCTGCCCCGAGCCGACCGCGTCGATGCGGCAGCCGTTGGCGAGGAGGATCGAGGAGGTCTTCCAGGTCTTCTTCCCCGGCTGCTCGCCGAAATCGCGCAGAATGCGTTCGTTTTCCTCCAGCTCCGACTTGATCGCGTCAAGGAAGCCGACCGCCTGTGTCTCTGTGTCAGAGACAAGTAAGATGTAGCGCTTGTAGCCGTAGAGCGCGGCGTGGAGCGCGTTTTTGAGGCTCATCACCGTCGATTTCGCGTGGCCGCGCGGGGCGGCGATCGCGGTGCGCGTGCCGGTTTTCGATAAAATTCGACAAGCGTCGCGCACGGGGTCGGCTCCGTCCATCACGCGGGAGCGCCAGAGGGCGTCCAGCTCGCGGTGGAAGGGCGGCGCGGGGAGCGAAAAGTAGTGCGGCAGGTAGTATTTGCCGAAGTATTCAAGGTCGGTCGCCGCGCCGCGCCCCGCCTCCTCCCGCGCGGGGGAATTTGCGCCCGTCGGAGCGGAGTGCTCCGCGGCGCGCTGTGTGCTTGCAGCCGTCATAGTGTCTCCTTTCGCGGAATGGGCTTTGGGAAGTGCTTCTGTGAAGGAGCGTCAAGGCGGGCTTTGTTGCACGCTCGCGGGCTACAGAACGGGAAATTTTCTGCGGGAGAGGGAAAACTCATGTGAGGCTTGTCCGTGTGAGCGGGCGGGGCTGTGACGGAAAAAGAGGAACGGCGACAAGGGAAATGGGCGGAAAAGCGGGCTATGCTGAAAATATGAGCCGCGCCGCTGCCGTCAATGCTCAGCGGGAAAGGGTCCTCCTTTTTTCTCTTTCTTCCTTTTGCGATCCCTTTCAGGCGGCGCGGCTCTGACATCCCAAAGAGGGGGAAATCTGATTACCGGAGGTAATATAATGGCATTTGATTACGCAAAGGCATACCAGCAGTTCATTGACGAGGAGCTGGTGGCCGCGTCCGCGACCGCTTGGATGATCCCGGAGGCGGGCAAGGTGCGCTTCACCGGCGGCCGCGATGTGGAGATCTCCACGCTCTCGACGAGCGGGCTGGGCAACTACGACGCCACCAAGAGCGACGGCAGCGCCTACCCCAGCGGCACGGTCTCGAACGACTGGACGACTTACACCCTGGCGATGGACCGCGGCGTGAAGTTCGCGCTCGACCGCACCAGTCCCAACGACACCAATTTCCTTGCCACCGCGGAGAATGTGATCCGTGAGTTCGCGCGAAACGCGCTGGTGCGCGAGCAGGACGCCTACCGCATCCAGAAGCTCTATGCGCTGGCGAACGCCGACACCGCCCACAAGGGAACGCACATCGTTTCCGCGGCGCTCACCAAGAGCAACATCATCGAGAAGGTCTGCGGCCTTTTGCAGACCGTGCGCGACGACGCGGAGGTCATGGACGGCTATGTGGCGCTCGTTTCCCACAAGAATAAGAGCGCGTTCCTCGCCGCGGCGACCGGCACCTACCACAGCATTACATTCGGCGCGGGCGTGAGCATCAACGGCGTGACCTACGACAATGTGATGCTGCTCGACGACCTGCCGTGCATCTTCGTGCCGCAGAGCCGCATGAAAACTGCCGTCACGGTGCAGACCGGCAGCGGCAACAGCGGCGGCATCGTGTCCGCCACCGGCGCACAGGACATCAACGTGCTGCTCGCCCACTGCTCCGCGCCGCTGGCGGTGAGCAAGCTCGACTCCATCAAGCAGTTCGGCCCCGAGGAGAATCAGTTCTTCGACGGCACCGCCATTCAGGCGCGCTACCTCTACGACCTGTTCGTGCCGACGAAGAGCGTCGTTTCCCTCGGCGCGATCGTTGAACCCGCGCAGGCCGCGGGAGGCAACTAAATGGGCGGCGTGACGCTCTCGCAGCGGGACGCCATTTTGACAAAGGCGGAGGCGCTCGCGGGCGAGCCGCTCGGCGAAGCGGGCGCGCTGCTCACAGAGATCGCCTGCGAGCGCGCGCTGGCGCATTGCAATCGGTCGGACATTCCGGAGGAGATGGAGCAGGCGGTCGCGGCGGTGCTGGTCGGACTGGTCTCACGTGAGTCCGACGTGAAAAGCATCACGCGCGGCGACACATCCGTGACCTATTTGGACGGGAAAGATGCCGAAAGCGTACTGCTTGCGCCGTGGTGCAGGCTCGGAACGCTCCGAGAGGGCTGAAAATGCGCGACGCGAGGATGACAAGGGCGCTGCGGCGCACCTTCGACCGCACGGCCTGCGTATTTCGTCCGTTGTCCGACGGGACGGAGCGGGCGGTCTATGTCGATATTCCCTGCGCCCTCAGCCGCAGCGCGCTCACGAGCGCGCCGTCGGTCGGTGCAGAGGGCGCGGCGCTGGTCGAGAGCCGCTACGCGCTCTCGCTCTACACGATGCCGGAGTTCTGGCTGCGGCTGGGCGACCGCGTGACGGTGTCGGACAAAAGCGGGCGTGTGTACCACGCCCGCGCCAGCGACAGCGTGCGCTATCCGAGCCATTGCGTGACGGTGGTGGAGGTTACGGAGGTATCCGTACCTGCTTCACAGGAGAGTGCCGAGGGCGGCACGGCAGATCAAAAGGGCTGACGCCCTCTGACGGTTCGCAAGGGATGGTCTCTTTTGAAAGAGACCACCCCCTGCGCGACCCCCAGAGAAACACAAGGGGCAAGCCCCTTGACCCCCGGACTGCCGAGGGAAGCCAACTTTTTGGGAACAGTACGGGGGTGCAGGAGCTTCTGACGACTTGGTGTGCTTCTTGTTCCGCTCAGCCGCTGCTGCGTATCTGGTACGAAAACTCATGTGAGTTTTGTCCGAAACCCCGCCGCAGAGCGGCAGCGGCGGAGACAGGTTGCAGAGGGGAACGAAACCGCACTACACCAGCGGCTGAGCGGATATAGGCGCAGACCAAGTCGAAAGCGGCAAAGAAATCGGCAGGCAGTTCTTTGCGCAGCGCGTGCGGTATCAGCCTTGTACTGGCTTACAATGGCGGGGTTGAGGGGCGGCAGCCCCCACGGTCTTGGGGGGTACAAGGGGGGCCGTTCTTCCGCTAAGAATGGCCCCATTTGGAAAATGCCGCGGGAGGCGGCGGACAGGACTCACGTGAGTCGGAGGTGAGAAAATGAATGATATCAGAGAGGGCGTGCGCGCCTATCTGGAGCAGGAGAGCGGTATTCACGCCGTGTGCGCCCCCGCAAGGCACACGGGAGAGTACCCGATCCTTGCCGTGAAAACGCGCGCGGACGGCATTGTGCTCTGCGCGGGCGGGGCGCAGGCCGAGCTCCGCTACCGCGTGAGCATAAGGTGTGCGGGCGACCGCGAGCGGTCGGACAAAAACGGACGGCTCGCGGCGCTGGTCCCCGTGCTGCTGCGGGGCATTCCGATGGCGCTGCCCTCCGGCGTGCCGGGCGGCGGCAAGGTGCGGCGCGTGCTGTCCCCGCAGGGCCTGGAGACAGAGGGCGACGAGCTGCGCTTTACGCTCTCGCTGACGCGAAGCGTGCCGCCCAAGGCGGACGGCGGCGCGGGCGGCGAAACGATGCAGGTGCTGCATTGGAACGAAAGCAACTGATTTGATAACAGGAGGAGAAACCGAAATGGGTTTACCGGAAATTTACATTTCCTTTGAAACGGCGGCGGTGAGCGCCGTCAAGCGCTCGAGCCGCGGCGTGGTGGCGCTGGCCGTCACGGACGCGACCAATGGCGGCGCGAGCAGCGCCGTGTACCGCAGTCTGAGCGAGGTGGACGAGAGCAAGTTCACGAAGGAGAGCTACCGCGTGCTGTCGCTGTGCTTCCAGGCGGGGCCGAGCAAGGTGGCCGTGCTGCGCGTCGGCAGCGAGGAGACGGACACCTTTACCGCGCTCGACACGCTGGACTTTGATTACCTCGCCGCACCCGGCCTGACGCAGAGCAAGGTCATCAGCTACATCAAGGCCGAGCGCGCCAAGGGCCGCGGCATCAAGGCCGTTGTGGCGAACGCCACCGCGCCCGACGACGAGGGCATCATCAACCTGTGCGCGGAGGACATTGTGCTCACCGACGGCGCGGTGACGGCGGACAACTATACCGCGCGCATCGCGGGGCTGCTGGCGGCAACGCCGCTCACGCGCTCGGCGACCTATGCCAAGCTCGGCGAGATCGTCTCCTGCGGCGCGCAGAGCGACGCCGACGCGGCCATTGACGCGGGCAAGCTCATCATCGTGCCGAACGGCGAGGGCTACTGCCTCGGCCGCGCGGTCAATTCGCTCACGACCCTGACGGCCGCGCACGGCGCGGCGTTCCAGAAGATCAAGATCGTGGACGGCGTGGACCTGATTCGCGAGGACATCACGCGCACGTTCCGCGAGGGCTACATCGGCAGCGTGCTCAACGACTACGACAATAAGCTCCTGCTGGTGACGGCCATCAACGCCTATTTCAAGGCGCTTGAGGGCGATGTGCTGGACAAGACGGCGGACAACGAGTGCCGCGTCTCCCTGTCCGGCCAGCGCGGCTGGCTGGAGAGCCACGGCACGGACACGGGCGAAATGTCCGACGCGGAAATTCTCCGTGCGAACACCGGCAGCGAGGTCTTTCTGGAGGCTTCCCTGACGTTCTGCGACGCGATGGAGGATCTGACGCTCAAAATTGCGATGTAAGGAGGAGAGATCATGGCACAGTTACAGGCAAACCGCACGCTTTCCGGTTCGTTTGCGTCCGTCTGGGTGGACGGCGCGCTGATCGCGGAGCTTGAGAGCATCACGGTCAAGGTCAAGCTCCAGCGCGAGCGCGTGCAGCTCGGCATGGACGTGGACAGCAAGATCACCGGCTATTCCGGCGAGGGCACGATGAAGCTCAAGCAGGTCTACACCCGCTTTTACGAGGTGCTCGACGAGGCTCGGCGCGGCGTGGACAAGCGCTGCACCATCACCACGGCCTTGAAGGACCCCGACAGCGTGGACGGACAGGAGGAGCGCTACGCCATTTCGGGCGTGGCGTTCACGGAGCTGCCGTTCATCAACTATAAGATCGGCGAGGTCAACGGCCAGAGCCTGCCGTTCACCTTCCGTCCGAGCGAGCTCAAGAGCCTTGACGCCATCGGCGTCGGCGAATGATGGCGCTCGGGGACATTCTCGCGGCGCGGGCGGACAACGCCCGCGCACGCGGAACGGTCGAGGTCGGCGCGCTGGGAACGGTGACGATCGAGGCGCTTCCCATTCGGGAGCTCGAGCGCCTGTGGTACGGCATCGACCGCGACCGGGTGGTGTTCTATGCCGCCTGCCGCGCGCTTCAGCGCGAGGGCGCGGCACTGCTGCGCGCGGGCAAGGTCTACCGCCCCGATCAGGTGATGGCGCTCGTGTCCGACGCGGAGGCGGCAAAAGCCGCCGAGGCGGTGCGCGCGCTGTCCGGCTGGACGGGCATGGACGGCGGCACGGCGCAGAGGACGGACCTCCCCGCGGGGAACACGGCTGGCGACAGCGCGGGCGCGGGCGAAGCCGCAGACACGGGCGCTTCCTCCGAGGCATCGGACGGGACAGCCGGTGAAGCCGCGGCGCACGGCACGGACACGGACAAAAAGGCGGCGTTCCCTGCCGTGACATCGGACGGACGCACGGCGGATAACGGGCGGTCGGGAGATTTGCGGTCCGAGGGTGCGGGCGGCGCGGACGAAAACGCGGGCGGACAAGCCTCACGTGAGGCGGACGGCGCGGAAATCCGACCTGCCGTCGTGCAGGTAAATGCGGAAGTCCGACGCGAAGCCGTGCAGAAAAAAACGGCGGACGCAGCGTTCCGACCTGACACCGTGCGGGAAAAAGCGGGAAAAAAAGCGGAAATCCGACATCGTTCCGTGCATGGAGAAAAAGCGGGCGGACAAGCCTCATGTGAGTTTTTGGCAGAATATGGCGAACCGCTCCCGCCTGACGGTAAAACACAAGTCCTGCCCGAAAAATCGCCCGATGCACCACAAAATGTTGGGGTTTCGGACAAAATGGACGGCAGTTTACAGAAAACGGAGCGGGAGTTTTTATCGGAACGCGCCGCGCCGGAGGACGGATATGCGCTCGGCCTGCACGAAAGCAAGTCGGAAAACGGTGCGGGAAGCGGAAACGCGCTGCACGAAACCGAGTCGGAAATCACGGAAACGCTGCACGAAAACAAGTCGGAAAACGACGCGGCAGGCGGGAATCCGCTGCACGAAAGTAAGTCGGAAGTCTCGGAAACGCTGCACGAAACCACATCGGAACTTGCCGAGAGGGTCGCGCGGGAGCTGCTCGACGGCCTGCGCCGCGCGGCGTGGGTGCGATAGGGGGGAATATGGCAAAGAGTCGGACAATTTTGATTTGGCACAACAACGGTGAACAGCAGTTTACCTTTACAGTCAACCCCGAACGGCTGCGCGTTTCGCGCCCCAACTGCAACCGCGTGGAGTGGCTTGCGATGGGCGGAACGGTCAATCTCTGGGGCGGGCGCGGGCTGCGTGAGGTGTCGTTCACGACATTCCTGCCGGAGGAGCGCTCGCCATTTTACGGCGGCACGGACGGCGCGGAGGTGCTCTCGCTTTTGAAGGCCTGGCAGGACAGCGGCGACCCTGTGCGCCTGATCGTTTCCGGCAGCGACATCAACGACGCGTTCCTCATCGAGGATGTGACCGAGACGCTGCGCGAGGGCGACGGCGACATCACGCTGACGCTGACGCTGCGCGAGTATAAATTTGCGTCCGAGCTGGCAAAGGACGCAGACGGCGCGGTGCAGAGCGCGGGGAAAACGGCGCGCGCGGACGAGCGCGTGCTGCCGAAAACGCGGACGGTCAAGCGCGGGGACACGCTCTGGGGCATCGCCTGCGAGCTGTACGGCGACGGGACGCGCTGGCGCGAGATCGCGAAGAAGAACGGCGTGACCGAGCCGCGAAAATTACCGGTCGGAAAGGTGCTGGTGCTGTGAAGCTGTATGCAAACGGGATATTGCTCAACGCGGCGGCGCAGAGCGTGACGCTGGAAAAGAGCCGCGGCGACGCGGCGGCGACGCTCACGGCGGTGCTGCTCACGGCGGCGGCCGACCGCTATTTTCCAAAGGAGAGCCTTGCCCTCGGCGACGCGGTGCGGCTGCTCGGCGACGCGGGGGAGGAGGTCTTTCTCGGCGCGGTGCAGGCGGTATCGAGAAATGTCGAAACGGTGACGCTCATCGCGTGCGACCGCGGGCTGTACCTGACGGCGAACGAGCTGTCCGGCGTATTCGCCGGGTCGCCGGAGGGGATCTGCCGCGCGGTGGCGATGCGCCTGAGCCTTCCCGTGGGGACGCTGGAGGTCCCCGCGGGCTGGAAGCGGCTGGTGGCGGGCGCTGGCGTGCGCGCATTCGACATTCTTCGACAGGCGGTCGGAGAGGAGCGCGAAATTTCCATTCAAAACGATGCGCTGACGGTCACGAAGGCGGGGCAGGAGCGCTTTGTCATCGCCGAGGAGACGGTGCTCGCGAGCCGCGGGACGGCGGACGCAAGGCAGATGGTCAACCGCTGCGCGGTCATCGACCGCAGGGGGGCGGCCGCCGCCACGGCGCAGAACACGACCGACCTCGCCCGCTTCGGGCTGCGCCAGCGGGTGCTGGGCAAAAGCGGGGACGCGGCGGCGCAGGCGCAGGGCGGCCTGCGCGGGCGTATCCTGCGCGGGGAGCTGACGGTGCGCGGCGACCTGAGGTACCGCTGCGGCGCAATGGTCGAGCTGCACCGGAAGGAGTTCGGACTGGACGGCGCGTATCCGCTCACGGCGGTAAAGCACCGCTGGGAGCGCGGGCTGTTCACGACCGAGCTGACCTGGGAGGGAGAGGCATGAATGTATACAGCGAGCTGTGGGCGCTGCTCCGGCCCGAAAAGAGCCTTGACGGGGGCGGCGCGCTGTTCGGGACGCTCGCGGGCGTCTCACCCCTGACGGTCCGCGTCGGCGGGTGCGAGGTGAGCGAGGGGCTGTTCCGTCCGGCGGGCATGAGCCTGCGCGCGGAGGATGTGGGGCGGACGCTTGCGCTCCTGCCGTGCGAGGAGGGCTTTTTGCTGCTGTTTTTTGTGGAGTAGGGGAGGAGAGAAGATGATTTTTCCCGATTGGGGGACGGCCCCCGAGACAAACGAAAGCCCGCTCCCGCTTTTTCGGGAGTGGGCGGTGGACTGGGAGAGCGGCGCGCTTGCGCTGCGCGGCGGCGAGCCGTACACGCTTGAGGGCGACGAGGCCGTGAAGCTCTGGGTGCGCCTTGCGCTCGACGCAAGGTGCGCGCGCTGGAGGTACAGCGCGCACAGCGGCGACTACGGCAACGAGCTTGCCGCGCTGCTCGGCAGGAGCGGCGACGCGGGCATCCGTGAGAGCCTGCTCAAGAGGACCATCACCGAGACGCTGCTCGTCTGCCCGTACATCACGGGCGTGGAGGGCTTCTCGTTCGAGCACCGCGCGGACGGCGCGACGGTGTGCTTCACCGTGAAAACGGTGTACAATTCCTTTGAAACGGAGGCAGAAACGGCATGACGAAGGACGAAATTTTTGCCGCAATGGAAAAAGCCTACACGGGCGCGGGCAGCACGGTCGAGGGCAGCTTCGCGGGCGACCTCCTGCGCGCCTGCGCGGACGGCTGCGCGGAGCTGTGGAGTACGGAGATCGACGGCCTGGAGGAGCGCGCGTTCGTTGCGAGCGCGGCGGGGGAGTGGCTCACAAGGGTCTGCGCCGACCGCGGCGTGGAGCGCCGCGCAGGCGAGGACGACGAAACGCTGCGCTCCCGCGCGCTCGAAAGCCTCAAGCGGCAGGGCGCGAGCGGCAACGCCGACGATTACGCCGCGTGGTGCGGCACGGTGGAGGATCTTCTGCGTGTGCGCGTGCTGCCCCTCGCGCGCGGCGCGGGGACGGTGGACATTGTCGCGGTCGGGCAGGACGGCAGAGCCGCGAGCGCGGCGGCGGTCGCGGCGACGCAGAGCGTCGTGGACGAAAAGCGCCCCATCGGCGCGGACGCGAAGGTGTTCGCAGCGGTCGAAAAGCCGCTGAACATCGCCGCAAGCGTCGTTCTGAGCGAGGGTGCGAGCCTCGAAGGGGTCGTAAACGCATTTAAAGGGGTCTTCACGGCGTTTTGCCGCGAGGGGGCGTTAACGACCCGCCTCGTCAGCTACGCGCGTGTGAGCGCCATTCTGCTCGATCAGGAGGGGGTCGCCGATGTGACGGCCTTCACGCTCGGCGGCGCGGGGACCAGCTTTGCGCTCGGCGAGCGCGAGATCGGCGTACCCGGCACGGTGACGCTCACGGAGGTGACGGCATGAGACTGCCGGAGAGCGTGACGAAAATTCAGCCGGTCGGCGCGGTGCTGAAGGCAAGCGAGGCGGGCGAGGCGCTGCTGCGCGAAGCGGGGGAGCGGGTCAATGCGCGGCTGCTTGTCGGTCAGGCGGACGCGGCGGGGCTTTCCCGCTGGGAGCGCGAGTACGGCCTTGCCGACCGGTCGGGAGAGGACGGCGCGCGCCGCAGGGCGCGCATCTATGCCGCGATGGCGGGCGGGCAGACGCTCATGCGCGCTCGGCTCTCGGCGCTGGCGGTCGCGGTCGGCGGCGCGGACCGCGGCGAGGTGACGGAGGACTTCGCCGCCTACGCGGTCGAGCTGACGGCGGTCAAAGAGGGGCGGCTGCCCGCGCCGGAGGGCATGGCGGCTCTCCGCGAGGCCATCGCGCGGCAGAAGGGCGCGCACCTGACCGTGACGGCGGTACCCTGCGCGGCGCTGACGCTCGACCGCGCAGAGACGCTGCACGGGGGCGCGCTGGAGCTCGCGTGGGGCGAGATCGCGGAGGGATGAGGGCAGGGGGCGGCGTCTTTTGCATATACTGTGTAGAAGGGCAGCTTGGGCCACAAGACATGGTAGTTGACGATAAATTCATAAAATGGTATAATAATAAGCCCCACAGGAGGGAAATCTGTCGCTATGAAAGGGAGGATACCGATGTCGTACACAAGACAAGTGGGATATTTGGTCAGTCAGGCGATGGAGAGAGAGCCGAAAACGAGAGAGCGGTTTCTTTCGGCAATGGACATGACGCCGGAGGAGCTCGACAGGCTCCGTACGGGAAGGCTGATTCCGACGCTTGCCGAGGAGGACAAGCTGGCGGAGATTTTGGGTTTCCCGATTTTGGCACAGTCGGGTTATGACACCGACGCGTATCAGAGCGTGGTCCACTGCATGACGCCGTTTTCGGACACCCGCAATCTGGACACGATCATGGACTTCATTGATGCCTATATCGATGCGAAGGAAGCCCTTGACGCTGAATGACCAAGGTTTTAATGGTAAGCAAAAGCACTCTTTTGCTTACCATTTTTTTGGGGGGGAGGCAAAGCATGAACTATTACGATGATGTACAGAAGCTGTCTGAGGAAAGCGTAAGGAGAATTCGGAAGTTTATTGAGGAGAAAAAGGCTTCGGCAAAATACAAGGATACCTTCGTCAACCCCATTTTGCGCGAGGACATTTTTGACGTGCTCAGCAGCGAAGAGCGCATCGTGGTCTACTATCCCTTGGAGGACGAGGAAAACGACGGCTTCCATGTGCAGATGCCGGTCGGCGGAGAAAAGAAGCATTTTGTGTATATTAACACGGCGAAGCCGCTGGAGAAGCAGATCTATGCGGCGGCACATGAGCTTGGGCATATCTGGACCGACAACGGAAGAAGACTCGGCGAGGAGCTGCAAAGCCCTGAGGAGGACGATGTGCTGATGAACCGCTTTGCGGCGGAGCTGCTGATGCCGGCGGAGCTGTTTGGCCCGCTTGCCACGAAAAAACTGGGGGAGCTGAGCGATGAGCCTGGAAAAATTTCGGAGGAGAATTTTTTCCGCGCAGCGGCTTTCCTGATGGATGAGTATTTCGTGCCGTTTTACGCGGTGGTCCGCCGCCTCGGTGAGCTGAATATCATGACGGGGAAGACCTGCCGATACATCGAGGAGCAGCTTTATAAAGAGGATCCGAACGGGAAGAAAACACTGAGGGATTGCATCAATGAGGGCGGATATTCCAAGCTGCTGGCAGGACCCAATAAAAAAAGAAGCATGACGGGCTTTCGGGAGCTGCTGGACCGAGCGGAGGAAAAAGGCATTTTCCGCCCCCAAAAGGTGGCATATCTGCGCGAAAAGCTCAATCTTCCGAAGGTGGACGGATTACAGGGGACGCTCGAGCTGCTGGAAACGGATGAAGCGAAGAATACAGAAGATAAATAAGACGGGTAAGTGATATTGCATGGCAAAGACGCGGGCCGTACTGGACGCCGACTTTATCAATAAAATAAACGAGATCAGCCAAGCAGACAAGGAGCGGCTGTTTGAAAAGCTCATGGATGAGCTGGACTGCCTGCCGTTCGTGCATCCTTATGTGATGGAGCATGAGCTGTTCGGCTGCGAGCTTGCGGCGAGCATGAGGGGCAAGGGCGCGCTTTGCTGCATGAACTATGATGTGTTTATGCCGGCTGGAAAAAAGGCGCGGTACGAGCAGAGATTTCGAGACCTTTATCGGCAGCTGACCTTGCAGGAGAACGGATGGGAAGCGGAAGCGCATGATGATATTTTCGCGCGTCATGCCGGATGCAGCTACGGGGAGATCCACTCGGTCCTCATGGCGGCGGAGCTCGGCATACCGATCTTCTACTCCAATGACCACAGCGGAAAGAGTCTTTGCGGGCGGTTTCGCGGCCTTAAGGCGAAGACGATGTGGGAGCTCCGAGAGGAATTCAGGGGAAGGGAAGGCTGTGCGATCTCGGCAAGGGAATGGAGACTTCTGTGCCATAGAAACTGAGAAAAAAGCAGGGAGACCGTGAAAACGGTCTCCCTCAGTCTGTCGAAAAAGTCCGGCTGGAGCTGGGCTTTTTCTGATAGATATGGTA